>JAESFO010000107.1_pt1 | contig 265963 bp, 241 predicted proteins | sample 9269421 | NCBI WGS metagenome assembly JAESFO01 (sample SAMN14502839, study PRJNA617101) | algae metagenome | isolation source: Nostoc desertorum CM1-VF14 and co-occurring heterotrophs from rocky... | place: USA: Clark Mountains, San Bernardino, California | collected 2000-06-05
CAGCGCTGCGAGGCCCTGCCTGTGTGGAACCACTTCTACAACTGGCATCGGCCGCACTACGGCATCAACCTCGCCGTGCCCGTCTCACGTCTCTCGATGTCTCGAAAGAACCTCTTGACACTTCACAGCTAGCTCATGCACTCGCGGCGATGCGCCGCAGAGGGAGAACTACCTGGGGGCCGAGGCGCCCGGCGCCGACAGAGGCGCGGCGCCCGCGGTCCACAGGTCCATGAACCGTCGATTCGCCTCAAGCTTGAGTTCAGCGAGCGCGTCGAGCGCGCTCACCGGGGCACCGGGCCCGAGCTCGCGCAAGGTGTCGTAAAGGGCGGTTTCGGACGCAGCCCAGGCAGCGTAGAGATCCTCGTCGAATCGGGCCATCGCGGTCTCCTTTGCTCGTTCGCGCTCGCGGGATGCGAGCGCACTTCGCTTGCCTCGTAATACTAAAGCGCGACACAAAGGATCGCGCCTTCGGACTCGCGATTTCGGCTCCTCCAAAAGGAGGATGTGCATGCGGCACTTTCCGTTGCGCCCCATTCGCGCGAAGTCAAGAAGCACGTCGAAAACTTGATCATCGTGCAAATCTTGCGTCTGAATTCGCAGGTATCAGGCCATCACTCGCTCGCGCTGGATACTTTTGTGTCGCGCCGGCCCCTCGCAGGGGTCGCCGGTCAACGAACCGGTTGCCGCTTCCGCGCGGCGCACACCACCCAACCTGCCTGCTGCCCCAAGGTCACCGGCCCTCCGGCAAAAGCATTGTTTGGCTTAATATTGAGAATAGAAATCATTAAGATTTATTCACAGGAGAAGTTTCCGATGGTGGACAACACGGCACACGGGGGATGCGGGCGCAACGAATTCGCAGCCTCGCCCTTGATGGCAATCGCGAAAGTGGCCCTTGCGGCCAACGCCGTCCTTGGCGGCCATGTGGCGCTCGCGCAGACGGCGCCCTCCGAGCCGGCGCCAGCAGGAGCCACCGCGACGCAGGCGCTGCCGGCGATCACGGTCACCGGCCAACGCGAGGCCATCGACGAAGCACCGCCGGCCATCGCCGGCGGCCAGGTGGGCAGCGGTGCCCGCATGGGGATCCTGGGCAACGCCTCGGTCATGGAAACCCCGTTCAGCGTGACGAGCTACACCGCGCAGTCCATCGAGAACGAGCAGGCCCGGTCGGTCGCGGACGTCGTTGCCATGGACCCCTCGGTGCGAATGGGCACCGCGCGCTCGAACCTCAACGAGGACATCACGATCCGCGGCTTCAATGTCCCCAGCGGCGACTTCGCGCTCAACGGCGTGTTCGGCGTGACGCCCTATTGGCGCGCACCGCTGGAAGCCGTCGAGCGGGTCGAGATCATCAAGGGCCCCTCCGCCTCGCTGTTCGGCATGTCGCCCGGCGGCAGCGTGGGCGGGGTGGTGAACCTCGTGCCCAAGCGCGCGACCAGTACGCCGATCACGCGCGTGACAGGCAGCGCCTCGTCGAACTCCGTGTTCGGCACGCACGTCGACATCGGCCGGCGCTTCGGGCCGGATGAGGCGCTGGGTGTCCGGGTCAACGCCATGCATCGGGAAGGCGACACCGCGATCAAGGGGCAATCGACCCGGGAGAGCCTGGGCTCCCTCGCGCTGGACTACAAGGGACGCGCCCTGCGCGCCTCGCTGGACCTGCTGTGGCAGCAGGAACGCATCGACAACGTGGTGCGACAGTTCCAGCTCAGCCCGGGGCTGCTCGCCGTGCCGCGGGCACCGAGCGGTCGCTATCCCTACCCGGGCCTGGGCTGGTCCGATGCGCGCAACGGGTCGGCGCTGCTGAAGGTCGAGTACGACATCACGGACAACCTGACGGTCTACGCCGGCTACGGCAAGCGCAAGCTGAACTGGGGAGCGATCGCGGCCAACCCCGTGATCCTGAACACCCGTGGCGACTACTCGTACTTCGGCGGCTGGCAGCGCATGCCCGTGGAGAGCAAGTCCACCGAGGCCGGCCTGCGCGCGAAGTTCAACACCGGCCCGGTGGCCCACAACCTCGCGCTGAGCGCCTCCCGGCTCGAGCAGGAGCAGAAGCTCGGCTTCTACACCGGCTTCCCCGGCGGCAGCTCGAACCTCTACGCCGGCCTGCTCTTCCCGACGCCCTCGATCGCCGGGATCAGCAACCCCGTGCGCCCCTACGTCGACACCAAGCTCAGCAGCGTCGCGCTGGCCGACACTCTTTCGTTCATGGACGACCGGCTGCAGCTCACGCTGGGCCTGCGCAGGCAGCAGGTGGGCGGGCAGAACTACAACTTCATGACCGGCGAGACCAGCGGCGCCTACTACAAGGAAAGCGCCACCACGCCCGTGGCGGGCATCGTCTTCAAGCTCCGGCCCAACGTTTCGCTCTACGCCAGCTACATCGAAGGACTCTCGCGCGGCGAAACCGCCCCGATCAGCGCGGCGATCAGCAATCCGGGCGCGGTGATGCCGCCCTACAAGTCCAAGCAGAAGGAGATCGGCGCGAAGTTCGAGCTCGACGGCGCCATGACCGGTGCCGTCAGCCTGTTCGAACTGACCATGCCGAGCGCGGGCATCTCGGGCTCCACCTTCGGTGTCTTCGGCGAACAGCGCAACCGCGGCGTGGAAGCGACGCTGGCCGGCGAGCTCGCGCGCGGCGTGCGCGTGGTCGGCGGCCTCACCTACCTGGACGGCGTCGTCGCCAAGGCGGTCAACCCGGCCCTCGAAGGAAAGAAGGCGGTCGGCGTGCCGAAGTGGCAGCTCAATCTCGGCGGCGAATGGGATCTGCCCTTCGCCCCCGGCCTGACGCTCAACGGCCGTCTGATCCACACCGCCAAGGCGGCGGTGGACGCCGCCAACACGCTCCACATCCCCGGCTGGAGCCGCTTCGATGCCGGCGCGCGCTACGCGACGAAGATCGCGGACAAGCCCGTGACCTTCCGATTGAACGTGGAGAACCTCTTCGACAAGAAGTACTGGGGAACCGCGACGGCGGGCTATCTGTTCGTGGGCTCGCCGCGAACCGTCAGCCTCTCGGGCACCATCGACTTCTGAGCGCCGCGATGTCCACTCGTCGATGGGCCTGGGTGCACAAGTGGAGCAGCCTGGTCTGCACGCTGTTCATGCTGCTGCTGTGCCTGACGGGCCTGCCGCTGATCTTCCACGAGGAGATCGAACACCTGAGCGGCACGGTGCAGGCCCCCGCGATGCCGCCCGGCACGCCCGCTGCCGACCTGGACCGGGTCGCGAAGGCCGCGCTGGAAAGGCGCCCGGGCGAAGTCATCCGCTACATGTTCTGGGAGCAGGACGAGCACCCAGACATCACCTACGTGTCGATGGCCAGCAGCATCGACGCGCCGCCCGAGGAGAACAACGCGGTCCTGGTCGACTCGCGCACGGCCAGGGTGCTCGACGAACCGAAGACGAACGAGGGCTTCATGTACGTGATGCTCAAGCTGCACACCGACATGTTCGCGGGGCTGCCCGGCACGCTGTTCCTCGGCTTCATGGGCCTGTTGATGGTCGTGGCCATCGTCTCGGGCGTGGTCGTCTACTACCCGTTCATGCGACGCCTGAAGTTCGGCGCGCTGCGCACCGGGCGCAGCGCGCGCATCAAGTGGCTCGACTGGCACAACCTCGCGGGCATCGTCACCGTCGTGTGGCTCGGGGTGGTCGGGCTCACGGGCACGATCAATACGCTGAACCGCATCGTCCTGGGCCTGTGGCAGATGGACCAGATGGCGGAGATGACGGCGCCGTTCAAGCATCTGCCGCCGGTCACGAAGCCCGCGCAGCTCGAGCAATCGTTCCGGGCCGCGCGCGAGGCCGTGCCCGACATGACCGTACGCCTCGTCGCCTTCCCCGGCACCATGTTCTCGAGCCCGCACCACTACACCTTCTTCCTGCGAGGCAACACGCCCCTGACCTCGCGCCTGCTCAAGCCCGCGCTCGTCGATGCGAGCACCGGAACGCTCACGGATTCGCGCGACATGCCGTGGTACGTGAAGACCTTGTTCCTTTCGCAGCGGCTGCACTTCGGCGACTACGGCGGCCTGCCGCTCAAGATCCTCTGGGCCCTGCTCGACCTCGTCGCCATCGTGGTCCTCGGCAGCGGGCTCTACCTGTGGCTGCGCAAGCCCAAGCCCGTCGCGGACACCGCATCTGCCCGCACCGGGAGGGCGCCCGCGCCGGGCACCGGACATCGCGACGTGGAAGAGGTGCCTCGATGAACAGGCAAACGCCAGGCAGCGCGCGCACGGAACATCGCCAGTCGGCCGCGCAGGTCTTTCGCATTCCGCTGATTCTCGGAGCGGCAACCGCCATCGGACTCGTGTCGGCCTTGCTCGCCGACGGCGTCTGGGATGCCTTGTCGTGGCTCATGCTGGCCATCCCGCTGGCGGCGGCGGCACTGGCCTGGCATCGACGCGAATGAGCCGCGCCCCTGGTGCTCGAAGAAAGCCCCGCGCTGGTTCGTGCCGCGCTGTCGACTAGGCGTGCGCCCCCATGTCGGCGAAGCGCGTGTAGTGGTGGTCGAAGTGGTCGGGCACCAGGTAGCCGCTGCTGAAGGCCAGCAGCCCGCGCGCGGCCTCGCCGCGCCAGCCATAGGGAAAGCGCGCGCTCGGCCCGAGCGTGGTGAGCACGCCCCAGAAGCGCCGCTCGGCATCGAACAGCGGCGCCGAGATCGCGCTCACGCGGTGCAGGAAGTTGCGTCCGCGCGCGAGCCGTCGCTTGCGCACCTCGGCCTCGAGCTCCTGCACGCGCCAGCGGTTGAACTGCGGACCGAGCTCCGCGCGCCGGCGTGGCAATTCGCGATCGACCAGCGGTCGCACCTCGTCGGGTGGCGCAAAGGCCAGGCAGATCTGCCCCGAGGCCGTGCTCAACAGCGGCAGCACCGCGCCGAGGCGGTAGGTCAGCGCCAATGTGTCGGGGCTGTCCTTGACCCACACCGAGTGCGGCCCGGCCGGCGTCCAGCGCAGCACGCTGAGCGTTTCCTGCAGCTGCTCGTGCAGCCCGTGGAGGGCGGCGACGAACTCGGCCGATTGCCGCGTGTAGTGGCCCTCGGCCGCCTGCCGTGCCGCCAGCAGCGCCGGCCCCGGCGCCACCAGCTTCGAGCGCGGATCGCGGTGCAGCAGGTGCGCGGCCGTGAGCGAGTTGAGGTAGCGGTGCACCAGCGCGGCATCGAGCCCCAGCGTGCGCGCGATGACGGTCAGCGAGACGCCTTCGGCGTGCGCGCAGACCACCGCGAGGATGTCCGCGACCTTGTCGGCGGCGCCGATGCCGCTGCGCGCCGGATTGCCGGTTTTTTTGACCATGGTGCAAATCGTAGCGGCCGATCGCACGGGCCGTCGAGTTCGTCGCGGTGCCGCCGAATACTTTTCTTCATCGCAACCCAACGACGGAGACCATCGATCATGAAGCAGCAGGACCAGGGCGAACCGACGCGCCGGCGCATCGTGCAACTCGCGGCGGCGCTGCCGGCGCTGTGGCTGGCGGGCTGCGGAGGCGGCGGCGACGGCGGTGGCTTCGCCTTCGTGCCGCCGCCGGCGGGCGGCGATGGCAATCCCGCGCCCCGCACCATCGAGCGGCTGTCGAGCTTCTACGTGCAGACGCGCGACGGCACGCGCATCGCCGCCGACCTCTGGCTGCCCGATGCCGCGCGCGTCGCGAAGGTCGGCACCGTGGTGCAGCTCACGCGCTACGTGCGTTCCTCGCCCGCGGCCCGCCCCGAGGAGGACGACAACCACGAGGAGGCCATGGCCTACCTCGGTGCCGGCCTCGCCTACCTGATCGTCGATGCGCGCGGCACCGGCGCCTCGTTCGGCGCGCGTGGCGGCGAGCAGACGCCCGCGGAAATCGAGGACTTCGACGACCTGTTCGACTGGATCGCGGCCCAGCCCTGGTCCAACGGCCGCTGCGGAACGACCGGCGTGTCGTACCCGGGCGGCAACGCGGAGCTCGCGGTGCGCCTGCGCAACCCGCACCTCAAGGCCGCGGCGCCGATGTTCAGCTACTACGACGTGTACGAGCACCTCTCGATGCCCGGCGGCCTCTACTCGCGCGGCTTCATGGCGATCTGGCGCGACTACGTGGCCGCGCTCGACCGCATCGACGGCGCGATCTGCACGCTGGCCGCGGCGCAGGGCGCGCCCGACTGCGCCTCGTTCGAGGCGGCCTTCCCCCAGGTGAAGCCGGTGGATGGCGCCGAGGGCCCAGCGCTGCTCGCGGCGGCGCAGCGCGAGCACCAGGCCAACGTGAGCTTTCCGGGCACCGTCGACGCGAAGAAGCTGCTGTTTCGCGACGACGCGCTCGGCGGCGTGGCCTGGCGCAACATGAGCACCGCGACCTGGCTCGACGACACCATCGCCTCCGGCGTGCCCTACCACGTGCGGGCCTCGTGGCTCGATGGCGGATCGGCCGATGGCGCGCTCGCGCGCTTCGTGCTGCAGGACAACCCGCAGGAGGTGTTCATCGGCGCGACCAGCCATGGCGGCTATCACGGGTCCGATCCCTTCGCGGCCGCGGACGCGCCCGTCGATCCGCCGGTGGTCGAGCAGTCGCGGCTGCTCGTCGACTTCCTGCGGCGCGAGCTGGCCAGCGATGCCGCACCGCCGGCCGCCGGCAAGCGGCTGCACTACGTGACGCTCGGCGAAGGCGCCTGGCGCAGCACCGAGGTCTGGCCGCCGGCCGGCGGCACCCGCCGTCGCCTGCACCTGAGCGGCGCGAATGCGCTGAGCACCGAGGCGCCCGGCAGCGTGACCGACACCGCGCTGGTGGCCGATGCCGACGCCAACACCGGCCGCGGCGCGCGCTGGGACACGGTGGGCAGCGGCGTGCAGGTGCGCGTGGACCGCGGTGGGACGACGCACCTCACGCGCTTTGCGAGCGCCCCCTACGCCACCGATCGCCGCATCACCGGCCATTTGCAGGTCCAGCTCGAACTGAGCTGCGGCCGCGCCGACGGCACGCTGCTCGCCTACCTCGAGGACCTGGCACCCGACGGCCGGATCACCTACATCACCGAGGGCGGGCTGCGGCTGATCCACCGCCGGCTTGCGAGCGCCGAAGCGAATCCGCGCCACCGGGTGCTGCGCGTGCCGCGCACCTTCGCGCGCGCCGATGCCTTGCCGATGACGCCCGGCGAACGCTTCACGCTGAACTTCGACCTGCTGCCGACCTCGGTGCGCATCCGCGCCGGCCACCGGCTCGCGCTGTGCCTGGTCGACCGCGACACCACGCACTTCGACGACTACGCGGGCGACGGCGCGCCGACACCCGTGTTGCGCACCGGCGGCAACGCCGGCTCGTACATCGACTTCCTCGAATACTGAAACCCGACCCGCGCAGGAACCTGCCATGCACCGACGCAACCTCCTTTCCCTTGCCCTCCTCTTCGCGCTCGGCGCGCCCCTCATCGCCCAGGCCCAGCCCTACCCCGCCAAGCCCGTCCGCATCGTCATCCCCTACCCGGCCGGCGGCCCGGTCGATGCCATCGGCCGCCGGCTGGCCGAATCGCTGCAGCGCCAGACCGGCCAGCCCTTCGTGATCGACAACCGCAGCGGCGCCAGCGGCAGCATCGGTGCCGACGCGGTCGCCAAGGCCGCGCCCGACGGCTATACCTTGCTGCTCACCATTCCCGATGCATTGATCAACGTCGCCTCGATCATCAAGCACCTGCCCTACGACCCGCGCAAGGACTTCGCCTTCGTCACGCAGGTCGCGAGCTCGGGCGCGGCATTGATGGCCGACCCCGACCTGCAGGCCGGCTCGCTGGCCGAACTGGAACGCGCGGGGCGCGCGAAGCCGGGCCTGGCCTTCGGTTCCTGGGGACCGGGCTCGTACCCGCACGTGCTCGGCCAGGCGATGGTGCGCAAGAGCGGCATCGCCTACGTGCACGTGCCCTACCGCGGCGTGGCGCCGGCCGTGCAGGACCTGCTGGGGCACCAGATCGGCTTCACCTTCGGTCCCTCGAACCTCGCGCAGCAGTACGCGCAGAAGGGCCAGGCCCGGGTGCTGGCCGTGGCCGGTCCGCGGCGTTCGGCGCTGCTGCCGCAGGTGCCCACCTTCGCCGAGCAGGGCTACACCGATGCGGCCTTCCAGCTCACGGCCTGGGTCGGCCTGCTGGCACCGGCGGCCACGCCGAAGGCGGTGACGGAGGAACTGCAGCGCCAGGTCGGCACCACGCTCAAGGACCCCGAGTTCGTGCGCTTCCTCGCCGCCACCGGCTTCGAGCCCATCGGCAGCAGCGCGCAGCAGTTCCAGCAGGACTTCGAGCGCGAGTTCCCGCTCGTCAACGCGCTCATCAAGAGCACCGGACTCACGCCGGAATGAGCGCGCGCATCGGACTGATCGGCGGCATCGGCTGGCCTTCGACGCGCGACTACTACGAACGCCTGAACCGCAGCGAAGGCGAGCGCCGCGGCGGGCTCGCGAGCGCCGACCTCGCGCTGCGCTCGCTCGACTTCGCGCGGGTCTTCGCGGCCGCCGACGAGCCGGCGCGCATCGAAGCCATGCTGCTGCAGGCCGCCGAGGACCTGCATGCGGCGGGCGCGCGCGTGCTTGGCGTGTGCTCGAACACCGGCCACCTGTTCAGCGAGCCGCTGCGGCACTGGCCCAAGATGCGTTTCGTGGCCGTGGACCGGGCGCTCGCCGCGCACCTCGCGGCGCGGGCGGTGCCCGAAGTGTGGCTGCTCGGCGTGCGGCGCACGCTGGTGCATCCGCTGTTCCACGACACGTTGCGCGCCGCGGGCATCCGCACGCGCATCCCGGCCGACGCCACGCTGCGGCGGCTCGACGAAGCGATCTTCGGCGAGCTCGAGCGCGGCGAGGTCGGCCCGCTCACGCTGTCGGTGTTCGACAGCCTCGAGGCCGAGCTGCAGTCGCAAGGCGCGCGCGACGTGGTGCTGGCCTGCACCGAACTGCCGCTGGCCGTGGCGCGAAGGCCGCTGCCGTTCCGGCTCTGGGACACCGTGCCCGTGCACTGCGAGGCGCTGCTGGCCGCGGCGCGGGAGGACGCATGAGGCCGACGCCACGGCAGGCCGACCTGATCGTCGAGGCCGCGCACATCGCCACCGTCGATGCGGCCCTGGGGCGCATCCGCGACGGCGCGGTCGCGGTGCGCGACGGACGCATCGCCGACCTCGGCCCGCGCGCGCGCATCCACGCCGACTGGCAAGCACCGCGCGTGGACCGGCATCCGCGCGCGCTCATGGTGCCGGGCCTGGTCGATGTGCATGTGCATCCGGGCTTGTTCTTCTTCGCGCGGCTGGGCCGCGCGCCCACGCCCGAACAGCCGGGGCTGCTGGCGCGCGGTGGACAGATCGAACGTTTTCTCACGCTGCTCGGCAGCGGCCTGCGGCTCGACCCCGACCAGACCCGCGCGGCCGCGCGCGCCAGCCTGCTGCGCGGGCTCGAGGCCGGCGTCACCTACTTCAACGACGCGGCCGCGGGCGACACCGAGGCGCTGGTGGCCGCCGCGCTCGATGTCGGCGTGCGCGGCGTCGTCAGCTACGACTTCGGCGCCGACCTCGGCTTCGATCTCGGCGAGGATCCGCCCGCGCTGATCCGTACCGCCGATACGGACCGGGTGCTCGCGCGCGCCGAGGCCACCGTGGCGCGCCACCACGGGCGCCACGGCATGCAGTGCTGGTACAACCTGATCTGCGACCTCAACGCGAGCGACGCGCTCTACCTCGAAACCATGCGCCTGGCCACGCGCGATGGCGTCGGCATCAACACCCACACCGCCACCGTGCGGCACCACGAGACCGTGTCGCGGCGCTGCTTCGGCAAGGGCTCGGTGCGGCGGCTGCTCGACCTCGGCGTGGTCGGGCCGAACTGGATCGGCGCCCACATGGGCTTCATGGCACCCGAGGACATGGCGGCGCTCGCCACCGCCGGCGCGCACATCGCCCACTGCCCCGGCACCTCGATGGGTTCGGGCAAGGGCATCGTCGCGGGCGGCGCCATCCCCGCGCTGATGCGCGCCGGCGTCAACGTCGCGCTGGGCACGGATTCGGCCCAATGGCCCGATCTCTCGCGGCAGATGTCGATGGCCTACTACGCCCACAAGGAGGCCATGGCCGACGATGCGCTGTTCGACCCCGACACGGTGCTGGAGATGGCCACGCTGGCCGGCGCGCGCGCCTGCGGCGAGGCGGCGCGGCGCGGTTCGCTGAGCGTCGGCAAGTGCGCGGACCTCGTGCTGGTCGACACCGACCAGCTGGGCTTCGCGCCCTTCGACGATCCGCTGCTGGCGTGGCTGCGCACCGGGGGCGGCAGCGTGCGCGACGTGTATGTCGAGGGCCGGCATCGCGTGAAGGACGGACGCGCCGCCGACATCGACCGCGAGGCGGTCGCGCGGCTGGCCGAGAAGGCGGCACGCGAATTCGTCGCGACCGTCCGGGCATCCTCGCCAGCAACGCTCGGCGCGTCCGGGTCAGGACCGGCCCAGTGATCATGGCCGCCCCATGATGGGCGAAGGGCGCGGCGGGGTCCTGCGCCTCAGCCGCCCGCGGGCCGCGGCCGGCGCTCGAACATCGGCACCGTCACACCCCGGGCCTCGCTGCCGTCGGCCTTCCACACCAGCGTCTCGGCCGGAAACTCGTCCTTGCGCGTCATCGCATCGACCTTGGACGCGACCAGCGCCACGGCTTCCTTGACCTCGGGATTCCACGCGAAGACGCCCGCCTGGCCATACCAGACCACCGGCGTGGCCGCATCGAGGCGGCGGTCGGGGCACATCGTGACGCGGCGCTGCGCGAGCACGCGCAAGGCGCCGACGCCCACGGCGCGGATGCCGGGCCGGGTGCGCTCGGCGGAGTGGCCCGGACACACGCGCGCCGCCTGCTCGATCGCATTGTCATAGACCTGGGCATCGCTTTGCGCGCGGGCCTGGAAGGCGACGAGGGCGCCGAACAGGGCGAGGCCGGAAACCGGCCATGAGAGACGGTGTTGCATGCGGATCTTCCTCCTGGTTCATTCATCGGTCGACGAACAGATCGCCGGATGCATTCTGGCAAACACCGCGCGGGCCGCCTGTAGGCCGACGGCGCACCGGCCACGGCGCTGGCGATAATGGCCGCCCCATGATCGTCCGCCCCCGTCCCCACTGGCTGCGCATGCTGTTCGTCTGGCACGGCTCGGTGCTGTCGTCGATCGTGCCGCAGCTGTTGTGGACCACCGGCTTCGCGATCCTCGTGACCGTGCTGCATGGCCGGCTGTTCCAGTGGAAAGTACCGCTGAACTTCGTGCCCTTCTCGCTGATCGGCCTCACGCTCGCGATCTTCCTGGGCTTTCGCAACGGCACGAGCTATGCGCGCTACTGGGAGGCGCGCACGCTCTGGGGCACGCTGCTCAACGAAACGCGCACGCTGGTGCGCCAGCTGATCACGCTGCTGCCCTCGCGCGAGGGCATCGAACTGCCGGTCGCGCGGCTCATCGCCTTCGTGCATGCGCTGCGGCATCAACTGCGCGGCACCGATGCCGCGGCCGACCTTGCGCGCCTGCTGCCGGAAGCGGACTGCGCGCGGCTTCGCTCCGTGCGCTTCAAGCCCGCGGTGCTGCTGCTGATGGTCGGCGAATGGCTGCAGGCGCAGCGCCTGCAGGGCCGGCTCACCGAGGCGCTCGGCGGCTGCGAACGCATCGCGGGCACGCCGATCCCGTTCACCTACGCGGTCATCATCCACCGCACCATCTACCTCTACTGCGTGCTGCTGCCCTTCGGGCTGGTCGATGCGATCGGCGCCATGACGCCGGTGGTGGTGGCCTTCATCGCCTACACCTTCTTCGCGCTCGAGGCGCTCGGCGCGGAGATCGAGGAGCCCTTCGGCATGGAGCCCAACGACCTCGCCCTCGATGCGATGTCGCACACCATCGAGGCGAACGTGCGCGAGATGATGGGCGAGACGCTGCCGGCGCCGAGCGCGAAGAGCGCGGGGTACGTGCAGACGTAGGTGGCCGGGGCTCTCCCTTAGCGAAGACCGTCGAACTCGAGGATGTAGAGCCCGCCGTTGTAGTCCGTCGAGTAGACCAGTCCGCCCGCATCGACGAACACGTCGCAGGACTGGATCACCTTCGCCCTGTTCGATCGGCGATCCATCAGTTGCTCCGGCTGCGGCGGAACGAAGGCGCCGACCTCGAGCGGTCGAAACGGGTCTCGAATATCGAACACCCGAACCCCTGCATTCTGGTATGTCGCAAAAATCAGCTCCGAGCTCACGAAGCTTCCAGGCCGGTTCTCGTGCAGGTTGTGCGGGCCGAAATGGCCCGGCTTGCGCTGGTAGTCGGCCTCGCGAGGGCTGGGAAAGGTCGAGATGCTGACGGGATTCGACGGTTCGCGCACATCGAAGATCCAGATCGGCTTCTCGCCATCTTCCTGATGGTCGAGCACCGCTTCGTCCAGCACGACCAGCAGATCGCGGTCCGGCAACGGCAGGCAGTTGTGCGTTCCGCCTCCGAATGGCGGCGACCAGTTTCGATGTGCGAGCAGGCTCGGCTTCGAGCGATCGCTCACGTCGAGCACGACAAGGCCCGCATCGCGCCATGCACAGTACGCCAGGTCGCCGTGCACGATGGGATGATGCAGTCCGTAGCGTCGCGACGCATCCCACGAAGGCGCTTCGCCGCCCGCGATATTCATCCCCGGAAGCCAGAATCGACCCGCTTCCCGAGGCTGCGTCGGATCCGACATGTCGATCGTGATGAACATGTAGTCGGAGAAGCCGTCGATCAGCGCCGACGCGTAGGCCCAGCGTCCCCCCGTGTACCAGACGCGGTGCACGCCTCCGCCCTCGATGGGCATGAACCCGATCTCGCGAGGGCTGTCTCCCTTTGAAATGTCGTAGACGGCAAGACCGGCGCGCCAGTTTCTCGCGTTGCGGCTGGGCTGTGCGGTGCCCACCTTGCGACCCAGTGCGCCTTGATAGTACTCGCGCTCATCCTGAAACTCGTCGGCCGCGAACATGTCTTTCGCATGGATCACCAGCAAGAGGTCATCATGGGTCTGCAGATGGATGTTCCAGGTGTTCGGCGGTGCGGGCCGGTAGGCAACCGCCCGGGGGTTTCGAGGGTCGCGAACGTCGACCACGCTGAAGCCCTTGGAAAACATGTGCCCGATGTACGCGTAGCCGCGATGCACCATCAGTTGCACGCCGTCTGCCCGGCCGCCTTGGTCGCTGTGCCCGACCAGGCGAAGATTGCGCGCGAAGTCGGGAGTCATGGTGGATGTCTTTGTCATCTGCTGAATGTGGGTGCGGGTTGTTTGCGACGCGCCGCCGAGAGCCGACGAAGGCCAACGAAAGCCAGTGCGGTTCGCGGCGACGCTCGGGAAGGAACGGCTACTTCGTCTTCCAGATCTGGCGGTAGATGTCGCGGTAGCGGTTGTCGGGGTCGTAGACGTTGTCCTTGCCGCCTTCGAGACCGATGTTGGCGTGCGTGACGAGGTGCACGGGTGAGGTGTAGCCGGTCGCGGGAGCACCGGCGAATGCGCGATTCAACTCGTCGACGGCCTGCCATCCCTGCTGCGAAACCGGTTCGGCCACCGTGGCCGCCTGGTAGTCGTTGTTGCGGATGCGCTGGAACGCGGACTCGCTGCCGTTGCCCGCGGACACACCGAGCAGCGGGCCCGTTCCCTTGTAGCCGGCTTGCTGCAGCGTCGGCGACATGAAATCGAACGGCATGTCATTGATGGTCAGGGCCCAGGTCCATTTCGCGCCATAGCGTTGAAGCAGCGTCGCGGAGAGTTGCGGAATCCGTGCCGCCGTATCCGACAGCGGCGTGTCCTCGACTTTCAGAAGCTGGCACCCCGAGCACTGCTTCACCAGGGCAGCCATGGCATCCGCCTTGGCGGTGGCGACCTCGTAGGTCGAGTCGGTCATGATGACGACGCCGGCCTTGCCGTTGGACTGCGCGATCACGTACATCACCGCGGCCTTCGCGACGTCTAGGGGATCGGTGGTCAGGTTGGTGAAGATTCCCTGATGAGGGGCGGGACCGGGCTTCGCCGACGAATGCCAGCCCACGATCTTGATCCCGCTCGAGGCGGCCTGCTGGATCAGCGCCGACTGCTCCTTGGCATCGACACTGCCCAGCACGAGGCCGTCGGGCTTGAGCGCGATGGCCTGGTTCAGCGCCGCGGAGCGGCCAGAGATGGAGCCTTGTCCATCGATGACCCGATAGGTCCATCCGATCGCCTTTGCCGCCTGCTGCACGGCCTGCGCAACGCCGCGCGGACCACTGTCGCGCTGATCCGCCGAGACGAACACGATCGTCTTGTTCTTCTGGGCCACCGGTCCGGTGGTCGGGCCCGACCACGGCAGGCTGGACTTCGTCGCCTCCGCGGTGTACGCCTTTGCCTGCGCGACGATGTCGTCCGCGGCATGAAGATGGGCCGACAGGCTGGCCAGCAGGATCGCCGTGGCAGAAAGAATGCGTGCTCGTTTCATGATGTCTCCGGTTTGGCTCTTGGTTGGGGAATGGCGCGGTGGTTGGGGGAACTCGATGGGCGTCAGCGGCGGTGGGATCCACCGCCCTCTGCTGCGGGCGCCATGACGGGCGCGTTGCCGACGGGGCCGCGGCGCGGACTGCGGCGGCGGCGCTGGGCGTAGCCCGCGATGCCGATGGCGACCAGCAGCGTGGCGCCGTTGAAGAGCGGCTCGACATAGAAATCGCCGCCCATCTGCTGGATGCCCGCGATGCCCACCGCCAGGATCGCCACGCCGAACACCGTGCCCCAGACATTCACGCGGCCCGGCTTGATGGTGGTCGACCCCAGGAAGGCACCGACCAGCGCAGGCAACAGGTAGTCGAGGCCGACACTGGCCTGGCCGATGCGCAGCTTGGCTGCGAGCACCACGCCGGCGAACGCGGTCAGCACGCCCGAACCCACGAACGCCAGCATCACGTAGCGCCGCGTCGGTATGCCATTGAGCGCGGCGGCACGCGGGTTGGCCCCGATGGCGTAGAAGTAGCGACCGATCGGCAGGTAGTCCGCCGCGATCCACAGCACGATGGCGAGCACGATCACATAGGTGGTCGCGATGGGCAGTCCGAACAGCGAGGTCGAGAAGATCGAGGTGAACGCAACGGGCAGCGTGCCGATCACCTGCCTGCCGCCCGTGTGCCACATGGCCAGGGCATACAGCACCGTGCCCGTCCCGAGCGTCGCGATGAACGAGTCGATCTGCGCGATCTCCACGAGCATGCCGTTCACGAGCCCCAGCAGCGCACCGAGCGCGAGCACGACCAGCACCGCCACCGGCCAGTCGAAGCCGTACGCCGTCTGCAGGCTGATGGCCAGGATGTGCCACATCACGATGCCGTAGCCCACGGTCAGATCGATGCGGCCGGTGGCCATCGGGATCATGGCCGCGAGCGCCAGGATCGCGATGATCGATTTGTCGCCGGTGATGGATCGCGCATTGAGCAGCGTGGGAAAGGTGTCCGGCAGCGTGACCGTGAAGAGCGCGACCAGCAGCAAGGTGAGGATCGGCAGCCCGAAGACGGGCAGCAGCCGCGTGAGGCGAGACAGCGGCGGCAGGGCCGCCAGTTCGCGCTGCGTGGGTTCGAGCGCATTGGACTTGAGGGATTGCATGGTGGAGGACCTCGGACGTTCAATGAAGGGGGAAGGACGGCGCGACGCCGTAGTCGAGCGATGCGCAATGCAGCAGCTCGGAAACGCTCAGTTGCTCGAGCGGCAGCTCGCGCGCGATGGCGCCGTTGCGAAAGACCAGTGCGCGGTGGCAGATCTGCGCGGTTTCCTCGAAGTCCGAGGAGATCAGGATCACGGCCATGCCGGTCCGCACCGCGTCGCCCAGGAGCCGGTAGATCTCGGCCTTCGCGCCGATGTCGACGCCGGCCGTCGGGTCCTCGAGAACGAGCACCTGGGCGCCGATGCGCAGCCAGCGCGCAATCACCACCTTCTGCTGGTTGCCGCCCGACAGGGTTTCGATCAGCGCGTTGGGATCGTTGGGCCTGAGCGCCACGCGCCGCCCGAGCTCCAGTGCCTCGTCGGCTTCGCTCGTCGCCGAGCGCAGCGCGAACGGCGTGCGCCCCGTGGCCTTCGGATTGAGGAACAGGTTCTCGCGAATATTGAGCCCCGGCGCGATCGACTCGCCGTAGCGGTCTCCCGCCACGAGACACAGGCCACTGCGCAATGCAGCGCTCGGCGTCGACAAGTCGGCCTGCTGCCCATCGAGCAGCACCGTGCCCGACAGAATCGGCTCGGCACCGAACAACGCCTTGCCCACGTTGTCATGCCCCGCGCCACGCAGGCCCACGAGGCCCAGGATCTCGCCGCGCCGCACGTCGAAGCTCAGCGGACCGGCATCTTCGGTGCACATCCGGCGCACCGACAAGGCGACGGGCGCGACCGCGGTCACCGGCGGGCGCACGAAGACCGAGTCGGGTTCCCTGCCGACGATGTGGCGGATCAGCTCGGCGGGCTGCGTCGCATGCGTGGGTTGATCCGCCACCCGGCTGCCGTCGCGCAACACCACGATCCGGTCGGACAATGCGAACACTTCGTCGAGCCGATGCGACACGTAGATCATCGCGACGCCCTGTGCCCGCAGCTTGCGCAGCACCTGGTGCAGTTGTTGCACCTCGCTCTCGGGCAGGCTGGCTGTCGGCTCGTCGAGCACCAGCAGGTCGGCGCGGCTGGACAGGCCGCGCGCAATGGCGACCAGCGATCGCTCGGCGCGCGACAACGATGCCACGCGCTGGTCGGGGTCGATGCCGCCACCGACCAGCGCCAGCGCCTCGCGTGCCCGTTCGCGGACCTGCTTCCACGCGATCAGTCCATGGCGGCTGGCGTATGTCGTCGCGAGCGCGATGTTCTCCGCGACCGTCATCCAGTCGACGAGCCCCAGATCCTGGTGCACGAAGGCAAGCTGGCCGTGCAGGGCCCGCGCATCGACCGGCTCGCCCCGGAACAGCAGGCTCCCAGAAGACGGCGCGTGCACGCCCGCGAGGATCTTGATCAAGGTCGACTTGCCCGCGCCGTTCTCGCCAAGCAGCGCAACGATCTCGCCCGGGTGGACGTCGAAGCTGATGTCCTTCAGGACCGGCACGCTGTTGAAGCGCTTGCCGATGTGCTTCACCGCGAGGATCGGGGCGGGTTGCGAGAGGGTGGGCTCCTTCTCGCGGGAATGGGTCGCTGTCATGTCTCGCTCCGTGGATGGCTCTTTGGCCGAATTCAGTTCTTTTTTGGTTATATTTTTGTTTTTAGTATTATTCGATGACGCCCCAAGAGGCTTCAATCTAAAAACGGCCACGCGATCATCGAAATACGGCCAGACATCGCGCGACCGAGACGCACCTGGAGACACCCCGCAATGAGCACCGACTGCGCCCGCGCCGACTGGGAAATGCCGCAGGACGACCCCGGCAATCCGTTCAAGTGCACCGATGAATTCGCGGAGTGCGTGGAGAAGGTCAAACCCGGGAAGCTGCGCATCGGCTCGCTGGGCGACCCCAAGAACAAGATCCTGTGCATCGAGCAGGGCAGCGTGAAGATCGAAGGGCCGCACGGCCAATGGACGCTGCTGCCCGCGCACATGATCTTCGTGCCGCACGGCAGGCCGTATCGCATCTATACGAGCGCGGATGCGGTGGTCGGCGTGGTGCACCTGAGCGCGCAGCACACCGTGTGGGAACACGAAGGCTGCTGGGCAGCGCCCACGAACAGCCTCGCCAAGGAAATGCTCGGCTATGCGCTGCGCTGGGGACGCGACCGCGCCATGGACGATCCGGTCGCCAACGCGTACTTCAACGCGCTGGGCCTTCTTTGCAAGGAGTGGTTCCAGTGCTCGCGCATGATGTGGATTCCATTCGGCGAATCGGTCGAACTGAAACGGGCCATTGCCTACAGCCGGACGCGGCTCGAGTCGGTGACGATCGAGCTCGCGGCGGAGGCCGCCGGCACTTCGGTGCGCACCTTGCGTCGCCACTTCCAGGACGAACTCGGCATGAGCTGGCGACGCTTTCTCAAGGAGTTGAGAATGGCCCGCGCCATCGAGTTGCTGACGCTCAGGCGGTTGTCCGTGACGCAGACGGCGCTCGAGGTCGGCTTCAACAGCGTGGCGGCGTTCACGCTCGCGTTCACCTCGTTCACGGGCAAAACGCCCAGTGCCTACACCAAGGACTTTTTCAGCAGCGGCAGTGCGCTCGCGGTGGGACCGTAGCCAAGCCGTGCCTTGCTATCGGGCGCCTGGGTAGCCCTGCATGTCGAAGGCCATGGCGTTCAACTCGGCAATGACCCTGTCGGCGGTTGCCCTGTCGAGTTCGACGAGCGGGGGACGCACCGCCGCCCATTGCGGATCCCCCGACCAGTTGGCCAGGACCTGCTTCATCGCGGGGATCATGTGGGGCCCCTGGAACACCTTGCGAACACGATCGGCATTCGACTGAAGCCGCGGGGCGTCAGCGCCGCGCCAACCTTCGAACACGCGGTGAATACCCGCGGGATTCACGTTGACCGTGGCGCTGATGCAGCCGGCGCCACCGATGGGCAGGGCCGCCGACAGAAACGATTCGCTGGCCGGAAATACATCGAAGCCGGCGCCCGAGAAGTTGTCGATCATTGCCTGGGTATTGGCCCAGTCGCCCGATGAATCCTTCGCGCCGGCAATCACCTCCGGGTAGCGCCCGAGCAGCCGCTCGATCAACGAGAGCGTGATGGGCACGCAGCTGAGTTGAGGGATGTGATAGAGGTAGATCCGCGCGCAGCCGCTCCCCACGCGTTCGATGATCTCCGCGTAATAGGCGAACACGCCATCTTCGGAGACGCCCTTGAAGAAGAACGGCGGCAGCACCAGCAACCCCGCGGCACCGGCCTTGCTGGCATGTCGCGAGAGCGCGACCGCCTCGGGCAGCGCGCATGCCCCCGTGCCGGGCATCATTCGGCCGGCTGGCAGGCCCGCTTCGAGCAGCGCGTCGGTCAACGCCATTCGCTCGGCGGCCGTGATCGACGCGGCCTCCGAATTGGTGCCGAAGAGCGCAAGGCCGGCGTTGTGGTTGAGCAGCCAGCGGCAGTGCGCGATGAAGCGCGAGACATCGGGTTCGAGCTTCGCGTTGAAGGGGGTCAGCACCGGCGCGAGAACGCCTCGGATTCTGTCGGTCATGGTCGTGTCGGCCTTTGCTTCAAACGGTGGATGTGCTCCGGGCGTTGCGACGCAGCGCCGCGAGGAGGAACTCGGCGAGGTGCAGCACTTCGCGGCCCGTCCCCTGCCGGATCTGCTCTCGGCAGCTGAAGCCATTCGTGAGGATCACGGTGTCGGCGCTGACCGCGCGCACCGCGGGCAGCAGCACGAGTTCGCCGACCGCCTTCGAGATCTCGATGTGCTCGGGGTTGAACCCGAAGGAGCCGGCCATGCCGCAGCATCCGCTGTCCAGATGGACCGCCCGCGCCCCCATGGCCTGCAGAAGCGCCACCTCCCCCTTCGTGCCGAAGAGGGATTTCTGATGGCAGTGCGCATGCACCAGCACATCGACCTCCATGCGCGCGGGCTGATAGCCATGGTCGTGTAGGAAGTCGCCCAGCAGGCAGACGCTGTCGGCCAGGCGCCTGGCGCGCGCGTCGTCGGGAAACATCTTGAGCAGCTCGTCCTTGAAGACCGACATGCAGCCCGGCTCGAGGCCGACCACGGCCACCGGGCCGTCGCCGGCTTCATCCAGCTGCCGGTCGATCACCGCGAGCGTCTTGCGCAGCTTCTCGCGCGCCAGGTCCAGGTAGCCGAAGTCGTAGAGCGGTCGGCCACAGCACAGCGGTGTCGCCGGAAGCATCGCCTCGAAGCCGGCATCCGCCAGCACTTCGACCGCGGCGCTCGCCACTTCGGGATGGAAGTGCTCGCAAAAGGTATCCACCCACAGGATGACCTTTCGCTGGCGCGCCGAACCGGCGGGCTTCCTGGCCCCGCTCAGGCGGCGGAACGTCTTCGCCGCGAATCTGGGCAGGTCGCGATCCGCGGCCACGCCGGCCACCCGCTTGGCGATGAAGGACAGGCCCGGCGTCTGGGTCAGCAGGTTCGCCAGCCACGGCAACCTGCCGGCCAACGGCGCCCAGTCGCCGATGCGCCCCATGGTCATCGCCTGGCGCGGACGCATGTGCTGCTCGTAGTAGTGGGACAGGAACTCCGCCTTGTACGACGCCATGTCCGTGTGTGTCGGGCAGTCGCTCCTGCAACCCTTGCAGGCCAGACAGGTGTCCAGCGCCTCCTTCAGCGGCTCGCTGTTCCAGCCCTCCTTCACGAGGTCGCCTTGCAGCATTTCCCAGAACAGCCGCGAACGTCCCCGTGTGGAAAATCGCTCTTCCTTGGTCGCCCGGTAGCTCGGGCACATCGTGTTGGCCTGCGTGCTGCGGCAGCGCCCCATGCCCACGCAATGCTCCACGGCCCGCTGGAACCCGTCGCCTTCGGCACCGCGGAAGTCCATGCGCGTCTGCAGCTTCACGACCTTGTAGCGCGGCCCCATGCGAAGGTTGTCGTCGACACGATAGGCATCGACGACCTTGCCAGGGTTGAGACGATTCGACGGATCCCAGATGCGCTTGAATTCGCGCAGAGCATCCATGAGCTCCTCGCCGAACATGATCGGCAGGAACTCGGCCCTCGCCTGGCCGTCGCCGTGCTCGCCCGTGAGCGACCCGCCGCAATCGACGACGAGCTGCGCGGCTTCGCGGATGAAGGCGCGGAACTGCGCCACCCCTTCGACCGTGCGAAGGTTGAACGTGATGCGCGCATGCACGCAGCCATCGCCAAAGTGACCGAATAGGGATGTGCGGTAGCCGTAGCGGTCGACCAGGGCCTGAAAGGCGCGCAGATAGTCCCCCAGCCGAAGCGGGTCGACCGCCGCGTCTTCCCACCCGACTTGCGGGTCGGGGATGGAGGGGTCGATAGACAGCTGCGTGGCCGAGGCGCCGTTCTCGCGAATCGACCACATGCGCCGCTGCATGGCGGGATCGGATACGACCCAGCTGGAGGGACGAGGACCCGTCGGGCGCTCGCTGAAATAGGCGGCCGCTCGTTGCGCTTGCGCCGTCGCGTCCTCGAGCGAATCGGCGCCGAACTCGATCATGACCCAGGCATCGCCTTCGGGCAGCAGGTCGATCTCGGCCTGCGCTAGGTTGCGCGCCTGCAGCCCGCGGATGATGGCGCGGTCCAGTCCTTCGATGGCGATGGGCGAGAAACGCTGGTATTCGGGCACGGCGTCGGCCGCGACGTAGATGTCCGGAAATCCGAGGACCAGCACGACGCGCCGGGGCGGGCTCCTCACCAGCCGCACCCTGGCACGCAAGGTCAGCGCGCAGGTTCCTTCGGTGCCGACGAGTGCCCGTGCCACGTTGAAGCCGTTCTCGGGCAACAGCTGGTCGAGGTTGTAGCCGGAGACGCGGCGCTTGATGTCCGGAAACTTGCCGCGTATCAGCGCTGCATAGCGATCACGCAAGTCGCGCAACTTCGCGTAGATCTCGCCCTGGCGGCCACCGGCCGCGATGATCCGCGACAGTTCCTCTTCCGAGGTCGGACCGACCCAGAAACGCGCCCCGTCGTAGGTCATGACCTCCAGCGCCTCGACGTTCTCGAGCGTCTTGCCGGCCATCACGGAATGCGGACCGCACGAGTTGTTGGCGATCATTCCGCCCAGCGTGCAGCGGCTGTGGGTCGACGGGTCGGGGGCGAAGGTCAGGCCGTGCCTCTCCGCGGCGGCGATGAGCTTGTCGCAGACCACGCCCGGCTCCACCACTGCGGTTCCGGCGATCGGGTCGAGCGCCAGGATGTCGTCGCAAAAGGCCGACAGATCGAACACGACCGCGACGTTGACTGTTTGTCCCCCCATCGAGGTGCCGCCACCGCGCAGCAGAACCGGCGCCTGGTGCCGATGGCAGATGCCGACGCCCTCGGCGAACTCGTCGATGGACCGGGGCACCACGACGCCGATGGGCACCTGGCGGTAGTTGGATGCATCGGAGGCATACACCGCCCGGTGACCGTCGTCGAAACGTACCGAGTCGCCGAGCGCGGCGCGAAGCTCCCTTTCGAGAGCGGCCCAGTTCCGGGGCGCGGAGGTCGTCGTCATGCGTCGGGCGCGGTGTGCCGCAGGCAAGACGTACCCAGGCCGGCATGGCTGGAGGTCCGGAAAATGGGTTTGCGGGGGTAGGGGTTCATGGCTCTGTCTCTTGCTTTCCATTCGCTATTCGAATGAACCGGAATTCCGGTATCGACCAGCCACCAAGTCTCCCCTTTACCTCCGCCGAGGAAAAACGTATGTTCTGCAGCTAATGCATGAGTTTTATGAATGAATCCTCGACGCCTGACACCGTCCATGTCCTTGCTGGTGGCTTTCGAGGCCGCCGCGCGTCACCTCAGCTTCACGCGAGCGGCAGCCGAGTTGTCGTTGACGCAAAGTGCCGTGAGCAGGCAGGTGCAGGCACTCGAAGAGCTGCTGGAGGTTCCCCTCTTCCGTCGTGAAGGCCGCAAGATCGCCTTGACCGACACCGGTGCGATGTACCAGCGAGAAGTCGGTGGCGCACTGCAGCGCATCAGCAGTGCCTCGCTGCAGGCCATCGCGTACCGCACGGGCGGCGGCTCGCTGCATCTGGCATCGCTGCCGACCTTCGCGGCGAAGTGGCTCATGCCGCGGATGAACTCGTTCTATGGCGCCCACCCGGGCATCCTCGTGCACATGCACTCGCGCGTGAAAGAGTTCGATCTGGCACTCGCGGGCATGGATGCCGCCATCGGCGTGGACGACGGCGTCCGGCCCGGGCTGGTGTCCTATCCGCTGATCGACGAGGTCGTCGTCCCCGTGATCAGTCCCGCCTTGCGCAAGGCACTTCCCATGAAGTCGCCCGCGGACATCTCGCAGCACCTGCTGCTGCTCGTTGCCGCTCGCCCCTATGTCTGGAAGGATTGGTTCGTGTCGCAGGGATTGCCCGTCAACCGGATGCGGCTGGGTCCTCAGTTCGAACTGACCTCGCACCTGATCCAGGCGGTGGCCTCGGGCATCGGCGTGGGGCTGCTTCCAGCCTTCCTCGTCGAGGACGAGCTTCGAAATGGCGTGCTGGAGACGGCCTTCGACCTTCCCCTGAGGACCGGCGCCGCATACCACTTGTTCATTCCCCCGGAGAAGCTCTCCTTGCGGCCCATCATGGCGTTTCGGGACTGGCTTCTGGAACAGCGCGATGGATCGCCGCGGCGTGCGCAGGATCAGCCTATCCCGCTCACGCCCGCGTGATCTCGCCAGAGGACCTCGGAACCACGGATCGATGCCACGGCTGGCGCTTTCGCCTGGCCGACACGGCAGCGCGCCTACGCCGTCGCCGGCTCGAGGCCGGCCAACCGGTGATACCGCCCCCCGAAGTGCAGCAGCGGCGGCCCGCCTTCGTGGCCGACCTGCTCCACGCGTCCGACGAACAGCGTGTGGTCCCCGCAGTCATGATGCGACTCGTGCGCGGCCACGATCCGCGTGAGCGCCTGCTGCAGGACGGGTGCGCCCCATTGATGGCTGAAGCGCGGTGCCTCGGGCGCCCTGGCCTGGTTCGCGAAGTGGCTGCTGACCTCCTGCTGCGCGGCATTCAGCACGCTCACGCCGAAGCGATCCGCGCCGAGCAGGAGGTCGTGCATGCGGCTCTTGCGATCGACGCACAGCACCACCAAGGGCGGGGCGAGCGACCCCGACATGAAGGCGCTCGCGGTCATGGCGTGCACCCCGTCGCTCCCGTCCACGGCGATCACCGTGATGCCGGTCGCGAAGCTTGCCATGGCTCGCCGGAAGTCGGCGGGAGCGATCTGGCTGCTCATCTCAGAGGCCTCCCCGCACCGCCTCGCCGGCGGCGCGAAGGTCCGGCGCCAGCCAGCCGTCGAGCCCGTATTCCGACATGCATTGGTCGACAAAGCCCTTCATCCGGTCCGTCAAGCCGCTGTGTTCGGCGACCGTGAGCGGGTCGAGCCGGCTCTGCTCGTAGCTGCCGGAATAGTTCATCTCGTAGAGTTCGTGCCGCGACGCAAACTCGGAGCCGACCGCGTCCCAGAGCAGCTTCAGCACCTTCACCCGCTCTTGCGCGTCGATCCCGTTGGAACCGCGCACATAGCGGTCCAGGTAGCCGCGGATGGCGGGATTCTTGAAGTCGGCGCCATGCGACGGCAGATAGATCAGGCCGCTGGCGACGGTCTTCTGGATGAGGTTGCGAACGCGGGAATAGGCATCGGACTGGATGGTCCTGTAGCCGAGCGCCGTGTGCACGTTCGGCGCGCAGTAGCCGTCGCCCCAGGGCTGCGCCGAATTCGCCATGGCATCGGACAGGCCCCACATCACGTTGCGCAGCCCGATGGCCTCGCCCACGGCCGCCTGCACGCCGCGGAACTCCTTCGATCCCGTGATCTCGACCGCCTTGAGGAACAGGCCGACGATGAAGTCGAGCTTCACGGCCAGCCGGGTGCACCCGTGCATCAGGGTGCGCCCGAGGAAGCCTGACTGCTTGATGAAGGTGTTCGAGAGGTCCACGCCGTACATCAGCACGTCCTCCCACGGAACGAAGACCTTGTCCAGGATCAGGATCGAGTCGTTCTCGTCCAGCCGGCTCGACAGCGGCGCGTCGTACGGACTGCCCATCACGGCCGCGGCCTGTTCGTAGGAGTTGCGGCAGATCAGCTTCACGCCGGGCGCGCCCGTGGGCACGATGAAGATCGGCGAGAACCGCTTGTCCTTGTGCACCACGCCGTAGTGGCCCACGAACGTCCATTGCGTGAGCGCCGCGCCCGTGGCAACGACCTTGGCACCGCTCACGATCAGGCCGGCGTCGGTCTCCTGCTCCACGCGGATGAAGACGTCGGACTGCTCGACCGGCAGCGAGCGATCGACGGGCGGGTTCACGATGGCATGGTTGATGTAGGGCACGCGGCGCCTCGAGAAGTCGTACCACCGGTCGGCGTTCGGCTGGTACTCGGCATAGGCGCCCTCGTTGGCGCCCAGCGTGCCGATCCACGCTGCCTTGTAGTCGGGCGTGCGGCCCATCCAGCCGAAGGTCATGCGCGACCATTCGGCAATGGCATCGCGGCTGGCCACCTGCTCCTGCACGCTGCGCGGCGCCTGGAAGAAGCGATGCGTCACATAGCCCTCCCTGCCCTCGATCGGCACGGTCATCAGCGCACGGCGCTGCGGATCGTGCATGGCGTCGTACAGGCGCGCCGTCATGCGGGCGGCATTGCGAAACGCCGGGTGACTCACCACGTCGGCGACGCGCTCGCCATTGATCCAGACTTCGCGTCCGTCGTTCAGGCTGCGCAGGTACTCGTCGCCCGTGAAGATCCCCTCGTGGCCTTCGCCCTTGAGAAATCCGGACAGGTCCTTGCCCTGGAAGGCCTCTGCGTTCATCGATCGGTTCATTGCGTTCTCCTTGTGAAAGTTCATCGGTCCCAACATGTTTCGTGTGACTTACTATCTGCCACACGAATGAAATCGCCTGGCGCGTCCTCGATGGACGCACCACTCCCGCTGCAGGAGCGCGGGCTCCTGCAGTTCCAGGTCGCGAATAGCTTGAAAAGAGGCGCTGTGCCTAAGCCAGCCGAAAGCTCACCGAGCCGAGCGGTCCGTAGTCCGCGTGGAAGCTGTCGCCCTTGAGGCCGGCGACAGGTCGGGTGAAGGAGCCGGAAAGCACCACCTCGCCGGCCGCGAGGTGCTCGTCCCATTGCGCGAGCTTGTTCGCCAGCCAGGCCACGCCGGTGGCCGGGTGGTTGAGCACCGCCGCGGCCACGCCCGACTCCTCGATCACGCCGTTCCGGTGCAGCAGCGCGCAGACCCAGCGCAGATCAACGGCATCGGGTTTGAGCGGCCGGCCACCGAGCACGATGCCCGCGTTCGCCGCGTTGTCGGCAATGGTGTCGAACACCTTGCGCATCGCCCGGGAATCGCGGTCGAACTGCTCGATGCGCGCATCGATGATCTCGATCGCCGGCACGACGTAGTCCGTCGCGGCGAGCACGTCGACGAGCGTGACTCCCGGTCCCTGCAGCCTCCGGCCGAGCACGAAGGCCAGTTCGACCTCGATGCGCGGCGCGATGAAGCGCTCGAAGGGAATGTCGCCGCCCTGCTCGAAGAACATGTCGTCGAGCAAGGTGCCGTAGTCGGGCTCGGTGATCTGGCTTGCCTGCTGCATGGCACGCGAGGTCAATCCGATCTTGTGGCCCTTCACCGTGCGTCCTTCGCCGCGCTTGAGCTTCATCCATTCGCGTGCAATGGCATACCCGTCCTCGATGCCCATGTCCGCGAAGCGCTTGGAGAAATGCTCGACCTGCACGCGGGACTTCTCGCTGCCGTGGAGCTCCAACGCCAGGCTGCGGATCAGTTCTGCTGAAAGCATGCGCGTCTCCTCAGGCTCGATCGCCGTCGCCCACGGGCGCGCGCAGCGATGCCAGCGCAGGGTCGGCCCGCTTGATCGCTTCCCAACGATCGACGGACGGCGTCACCAGTTGGAACGGGTCCTTGACCTGGCAATACCAGCCGGGGTTGTGAAGCCGTGCAATGAGATCCATCGGTACCGGATCGAAGTGCATGGCCTCCCGATCGACGATGGCCTTGTCGGTGATGTAGGCCCCCACGATGTCCGCGATGACCAGGCTGCGGCGGCCGTCGATGTCGATGCTCTGCCGGGTGCGGCATTCGTAGGACGCAGGACTGTCCTCGATGCGGGGCACGCCGACGCTGCGGCAATCGACCAGTTGCAGCCCTGCCTCGGCCGCTTCATCCACCTCTTGGGGGAATTCGATCGCGGTCACGTTCATGCGCCGCGCCTGTGACGCCGACACCAGGTTGACGACGAACTCCCCCGTGGCGGCGATGTTCAGTGCCGTGTCCTTGAGCCGGCCCTGGCGCGAACCGATGCATACGCAAAGGATCGGAGGATCGCCAGCCAGCACGTTGAAGAAGGAAAAGGGTGCGACGTTCACCGCGCCCGACGGATTGCGTGTGACGATCCACGCGATCGGACGCGGAACGATCGTCGAATGCAGCAGCTTGTTGCGCTGCTCCGCGCTGAGTTCCGGGAGTGAGAAGTACATGCCGACTCGCTTCGAACCGTGGGCTCAGGCCTTGCTGCCGGCATCGGCTTGAGCCTGGCCTTGCGGCACGCCGGGACGGCGGGCGTTCTTCTGGTGGATCTCCACCATGTTCCCCGCCGGGTCGTGGATGAACAGCTGCTTGAGGCTCGGCGAAGCCACGTTGTCGAGCGTGAAGTAGCCGACACCCCGACGGATCAACTCCTCTTCGGCCGCCAGCACATCCTCCACGCCGACGGCGATGTGGTTCTTCACGGGGTCCTGCCCCGGACCCTTGGCATAAGGAGAAGGACCATCGCTGCCGAGGATGTGGACCTGGGTGCCGTTGGGCAGATTGATCCAGTACCCGTGAATGCCGGGGATGTTCCAACGCGTCTCGTCCTGCGGCAACTGAAGCAGGTCTTGATAGAAGTCGCGCATCTCGTCGGCGACAGCATTGCTGACACCGAATCCGACGTGGTGCAGTTCCAGAACTTTGATGGGCATGGCGATCCTTGAGGTTGTGAAGAGCCGAAGCGGTCGAGGCGAGATGCCTCGACCATTTAGTACGGTAGACGAATGATACGTGTGCCGTACTATTTGTTTGCCTCAGGGATTTCCCGAGTGCTCTGCTAGGATCGGATTCACATGAAAGCGCAGAACCGAGCCGCCAAGGCGGACCCCATCGAGCGCAGCGCGGCGCAGGCCGCGGCGCCGCACCTCGAATTGCTCAAGCAGACGAGTTCCAGGGAGCTCAACCCCAAGTTCGCCGCGGCCGGCCTGCTGATGCTCTGGCTCAGCGACGACGTCACGGCTTCCGTCAACGCGCGGCTCGCGGCGTTCGGTGTGACGGAAAAGAAGTTCGACATCCTGATGCTCTTCGGACTGGCCGAGCGAGGCCTCCTGGAGGTCAAGGCGCTGACACCGAGCTATATCTCCGAATACTTTGACGTGACCCGCTCCAGCGTGACCGGCCTGCTCGATTGGCTGGAAGACCGAAAGCTCCTGGCCCGGCGTTCGCACACCGAAGATCGCCGCAGCCTGCTGCTTGAACTCACGCCAAGCGGGCGCAAGCTTCTCAACGAGGCGCTACCGCATTTCTGGCACGCTTGCGAGACGATTGCCTCTGCGCTGACGGCCAAGGAATGCGAGACCCTGCAAGCCATTCTCGGCAAGGTCTGGGTTCACTTGAAGGCGCACGGCAGCTGAGCAGCCGGCTGTCGGTCCCATCGAGGCTCGCGGAGCGAGCCCTCTGAGCCCCAAAGCCCGCACCGCGCAGGCATGCACCGGTCAGCTGTGCCGATCGGCGAAGTACTTTCCTGGCGATTGGCCGAACTCCCTGCGAAACATCGCGATGAAGTTGCTCGGCGTCGCATAGCCGAGGGCGTCCGCGACGTCAGCCACCGTGTGGCCGTTCGCAAGCCGTTCGAGCGCATTCGCAAGCCGGGCGTGCTGCCGCCACCGTGCCAGGCTCATGCCGGTCTGAACGACGAAATGCCGGCGTGCCGTTCGCGCGGACAAGCCTGCCCATGACGCAAGCTCCGCGAAGGTTTGCGGATCCTCGGGATGATCGATCAGGCGATGCGCGATCTGCAGCAGGCGTCGCTCGGTCGGCAGCGGCAGATGGAGCGGCTCGTGTTGCGCGAGTCGGACTTCGTCCAGCAGCACCATGCACAGGCGCTCCTGCTCGTGTTGCAGTGCGTCCTTCCGGCTCCAGCCTGCGGCCCTTCGAACGAGCGCCCTCAGCAACTCGTTCACGCCCAGCACGCACGGCTGCGACGGAAGCACCGCCGCAGCATCAGGCCTCAGCATGAGCCCCCAGCCGCTCAGCGCACCGCTGACGCTCACCTTGTGCTGCACGCCAGGAGGAATCCATCCCGCGCGGTGAGGCGGCATCAGCCAGGCACCATGGGGAGTCCGCACCTGGACCAGGCCCTGCTCGATGCAGAAGAGTTGTCCTCTCACATGGCGGTGCCAGTCGTACTCGCGCGTTCCGAGTCGAAACTCGTTGCCGGGTGCATCGTTGCCCTGGAAGGCAACCAGCAGCGGACCATCGGCGCGCTCGCTCAATTGCGCCATCTGCATTCTTCCCTCGGCTGAAATTGGCCGGTTCTCATTGCTCGCTGTCCCCGTCTCATTACCGAATGCGCGAACTGGCGCCCTACGCTCGGGTCATGGAATCTACAGACCACTTCACCGTGCACGACGTGAGCGAATTCCCAGTCGTGCGATCCCGCGCCACCGCCATCCATCCCGGCTATGCCGTGCAATGGGAGCGCGAGATGAATGCCTTGCTGGAACACGCCAGCCCCTTCGTTCTCCTGATGGAAGAAGGCCAACCGCAAGAGTCGCATGATGACCGCAAGGCACGCGGACTATGGCTCAAGCGCAACAAGACCGCGCTGGCTTCCTTCTGCAAGGCAGTCGTCATCATCGAGCCCGACGCAGTCCAGCGTGAGACCTTCAAGGCTCAGACCGCGATGGCGGCCAAGGCATTCGGCGTGCCGATGGAAGTCGCCGCATCGAAAGCCGATGCAGAGGAACTGGCGGGCCGGCTCCTTGGCCGTTGAAGAACGCCCATGCGCCGCTCTCGCGCCCGGACGCGATCCGCTGACGCAAGGCGGCCCGCGCCGCCCCTTCAGACCAACGCCCCGATCCTCTGCGCATCCCCCGGCGTCGTCGGGTTGTAGACCACCAGGCTGAGGTCCGGCCGCCCATCGACCGCGAACGACGAGTACTCGAAGGCCAGCGGTCCGAGCACTGGATGGCGGATGTGCTTGACCGTTTCGCCGTGCACGCCGACCACGTCGTTGTCGCGCACATCGCGGCGAACTCGGGGCTTGCTGCACGGTACCCTGGAGGGCGCCTGCAGCCTGCGCGCCGGCGTCGAGCGCGCCGATGGCGTGATCCACCTGGCCTTCAACCACGACTTCTCGCGCTTCGTGCAGAACTGCGAGGACGACCGCCGGGTCATCGATGCGCTGGCGGGGGCGCTCGCGGGCTCCGATCGCCCGCTGGTCGTCACCTCCGGCACCGGCATCGCCAACACGGTGGCGGGCCAGCCGGCGAAGGAAGACCATCCGACCGTGGGCGCCGACACGCATCCGCGCGCGGCCTCGGAAGAGGCGGCGAACGCCGCCGCCGAGACGCATGGCGTGAACGTGTCGATCGTGCGGCTGCCGCAGGTGCACGATACGGCGCGCCAGGGCCTGATCAGCCCGCTGATCGAGATGTACCGCGACAAGGGCGCCTGCGCCTATGTCGACGACGGCCTCAACCGCTGGCCTGCGGCGCATGTGCTCGACGTGGCACGGCTCTACAGGCTCGCTCTCGAGAAGGCTGCGCGGGCGCGAAGTACCACGCGGTGGCCGAGGAAGGCGTGGCGATGCGCGAGATCGCCGAGGCGCTCGGGCGTCGGCTGCAATTGCCGGTCCGCTCGCTCGCGCCCGAGGAAGCACCGGGCTTCTTCGGCTGGCTCGCGATGTTCGCGGGGCTGGACCTGCCCGCGTCGAGCGCGTGGACGCGCGAGACCCTGGGATGGAAACCGACGGGGCCGGCGTTGATCGCCGACCTGGAGCGGCTGCAGACGGCCTGAACGATCAGGCCTCGCGCAAGCCCTGCAGCGTCTGCAGCAGCACCACGCGCGTCTGCCCCAGCACCATGCCCTTCCACTCGTCGTTGTCGCAGTAGAAGGCATCGCGCAGCTGCTGGCGGATCTCTCGCCGCTGCGACTCGGGCGCTTCCGGGTGGCGGCGCAGCCAGGTGTCGGCGCTCAGCCGCGGCAGCATGTCGTCGATGGGAATGGTGCCGAACTCGAGGCCCATGGGTGCGATGCGCGCCCGTGGGCATTCGTCGTAGGCCGCGGAAACCACCGGCCCCGACACATGCGCGGACACGGAGTCCTCGCCGAACAGCGCGAAGACGTCGGCACCCCACCAGGCGCGTGCGAGCGCGAGGTCCTCGGGCGCGTTGCGGCCCGGGTAGACCTTCTCGCCATGGCCGTAGGGGCCGAGGCCCGTGTGCACGTCGATCCAGCCGATGTGCGTGGCCGAGGCCGCGTACTTGCGCAGGATCGACCGGATGGTCTTGTTGCTCCACGAAGGCGCGGTGCCGCCGTAGAACAGGCCGTCGGGAGAGACGTACTGGCCCTTGGTGACGGCGGCGCGGAAAGCGCGCGTGCCGTGCTTGTCGATGTAGGCGGCCACGGCCGCTTCGTCGGCCGGCGTGGGCGGCCAGCTCGCGGGCAGCACCAGCGGCTCGACATCGGTGTACTCGGCATTCACCGGCAGCGGCGCGCCGAAGTCGATGTGGTTGCGGTTGAGGTCGATGTTGTCCTCGTTGGTGCGGTGCAGGTGCGAGAAGCCGTGTGGATTGACGGCATGCACCAGCAGCAGCGCGACGCCGGCCTGCTCAAGCCGCGCGAGCAGGTCGTCGTCATGCAGGGTCGCGACCTGCGTTCCAGAGCCGCAGAAGCCTTCGGGCCCGTGCGTGCCCGAGGTCACGAGCAGCAGCTTCTTCGCATCGATGGCGCCGAGCAGCGCGACGTCGGTCGCGAGTTCCTCGCCGAGGGCGCCGCGGTGGGCTTCATTGACGAAGGATTCGATCGACGCGCCCCGGGCGCGCGCGGCCTCGAGGAACTTGGCGCGGGCCTCGACATAGGTGGCCGAGAAATGCCGCGTGGCGGCGCTGCTGTGATTGAAGATGGTCATGGAAAGCTTCGAAGAGGCGAGCGTTTCAGGCGTGCGCACCGGCCGCGTCGATGTCGCGGCCCGTATGGTCGCGCAGCCAGATCAGCCCCAGCAAGGAGACGGCGGTCATCGCGACCAGGTACCAGGCTGGCGCGAGCTTGCTGCCGGTGGCGTTGAGCAGCCAGGTGCTGATGAAGGGCGCGAAGCCGCCGAACAGCGCCACGCCCACGCTGTAGACCAGCGACATGCCGCTGGCACGCACGGCCTTCGGGAACATCTCGGGCAGCATCGTGATGCTCGGCGCGGTCTGGCCCACGAGGCCCAGGCTCAGCACGCCGAGCACGGTGAACAGCACGGCGGGCGTGGGCGAGGCGTTGAGCCAGAGGAAGCCCGGGTAGATCAGCAGCACGAGGAGGACACGGCTCCAGAGAATCAGCGGCTTGCGCCCCACGCGGTCCGACAGTGCACCGACCAGCGGCGACACCACGAACAGGATCAGGCCCGTGATCGCCGCGCCGAACAGCGCCACCGAAGGCGCGAGCCCCAGTTCGCGCACCGCGTAGGTCGGCATGTAGAAGGTGATCACGTAGGCGGCGGTGGTGCCGCCCACCATGGTGAGGATGGCCGCGAGCACCGTGCCGCCATGCTGCGTGCAGACGATCTTGAGGCTGCTCTCGCGCGGCTTCGCGCTCGCGTCGGGCGCGATCTCGAGCGACTCGTGAAGGTGACGGCGGATGTACATGCCCACCGGCGCGATCAGCATGCCGATGAAGAACGGGACGCGCCAGCCCCAGCTTTCCATGGATTGCGGCGACAGCGTGAAGGTCAGCGTGCCCACCACCACCGCGCCGAGCATCACGCCCAGGCCCTGGCTCGCGAACTGCCAACTCGCCATGTAGCCGCGGTTCTGTGGCGTGGCGTGCTCCACCAGCAGCGTGGTCGAGGCGCCGACCTCGCCGCCGGCCGAAAAGCCCTGGATCAGCCGCGCCAGCACGATCAGCACCGGCGCCGCGACGCCGATGCTCGCGTAGGTGGGTGTGAAGGCGATCACCGCGCAGCCGAGTGCCATCAGGAAGATGGTCAAGGTCATGGCCCTCTTGCGGCCCGCGCGGTCGGCATAGGCGCCGATCACGATGCCGCCCAGCGGCCGCATGATGAAGCCGACGCCGAAGGTCGCGACTGTGAGCAGCAGCTGGCCGTAGCCGCTGAAGGTGGGAAAGAACAGCTTGCCGATCACCAGTGCGAGGAAACCGTAGACGGTGAAGTCGAAGATCTCGAGGCCGTTGCCGATGGTGGTGGCGACGATGGTCTGGCGCCGGCTGACGGCGGTGTGCGCGGGGTTTGTGCTCATGGGCGTCGAGGGAGGGAAGGAAAGTCAGTCGGTGCCGGTGGCGGCGATCACGGCCACCTCGACCAGCAGCGCGGGCAGCGCGAGCCGCGCACCCACGGTCGCGCGCGCCGGTGCGCATCCGGGCGGCAGCCAGTCGGTCCACACGCGGTTCATCTCGGCGAAGTCGTCGGTGTCGGCGAGCCAGATGGTCGCGCTCAGCAGCCTCGACTTGCCCGAACCTGCCTGCGCCAAGAGCGCGTCGATGCGCCGCAGGATGCGCGCCATCTGTTCGCCCACGGTTGCCGCGGGCTGTACCAGGTCCACCTGGCCGGCGAGGTAGACGATGCCGCCATGCACCACGGCCTGGCTCATGCGTTCGTCGGTGTGCAGTCGTTCGATGTTCATGCCGTCTCCTTTTGCGGTGCCGCGGACGCGGCCCCGCGCACCATGTGGGCGCCGATCGACGCCACGCTGCCGGCGCCCATCAGGCACTGGCAGACCTCGAATTCCTCCTTGAGCAGGGCCAGCGCCCTGGCAACGGCCGGCTCGCCGCCCGAGGCGACCGCGTAGAGCGTGGGCCGCCCGATCTGCACGGCCGTGGCGCCGAGCGCGAGCGCGCGCGCGATGTCGCTGCCGGTGCGCACGCCGCTGTCGAGCAGCAGCGGCAGGCGGCCGCCGGTCTCGCTCGCGAACTCGGGCAGGATTTCGATCGGCGCGACGGCACCGTCGAGCTGCCGCCCGCCATGGTTGCTGATCACGATGGCATCGACGCCGAGCTGCTGCGCGCGGCGGCCCTGCGCGGGATCGAGCAGGCCCTTGACGATCAGCTTGCCGGGCCAGCGCTCGCGCACCCAGGCGATGTCGTCCCAGCCCAGCGAGGGATCGAGCTGGGCCTGCATGGTCTGCGCGATGGTGTGGGTGGCCTGCAGGCCGAGCTCGCCGGCCATCAACTCGAGCCGTGGCGCGCCGGCGCGCAGCGCGCGCCAGGCCCAGCCGGGCCGCGCGAGCACGCTCGCGAGCTTGCGCGGGGTCCAGCGCAGCGGCAGGCTGAAACCGTTGCGCTCGTCGCGCAGCCGCCGGCCCGCGACCGGGTTGTCCACGGTCACCTCAAGTGCCGCGAAGTCGAGGTCGCGTGCCCGGTCGATCAGGCGCGCGCTCATCGCGCGGTCGCGGAACACGTAGAGCTGGAACCAGGCGTTGCCCTGCGCCGCCTCCGCCACGGCTTCCATGGTCGCGGTGGCGGCCGTGCTCATCACGAATGGAATGCCGAAGGCGCGGGCGGCCCGCGCCAGGCAGCGGTCGGCGCCGGGCCAGGCCGCGCCCGCCAGCCCGGTGGGGCCGATGATCAGCGGCAGGGTCCAAGAGCGACCGAACAGCTGCATCGCGGTGCTGCGCTGCGACACGTCGACCGGCGCGGAGCCGAGCAGCCGGACACGGTCGAAGGCGCTGCGGTTGCCGCGCACGCTCGACTCGGAGCCCGCGCCGCCATCGATGTAGTCGAACACCATGCGCGGCAGCGCGCGCCGGGCCAGTTCGCGGAAGTCGTCGATGCAGTGCGCTTGCAGGTAGTGGGTCATGGTCGAACGAAAATATTAAGCCGTCCAGCCGGCATATTTAATGGCGCTTTGGCCTTCGGCGAGCAGGCCGCGGCATGTTTCATGCGCCGTGCCGGCGGCGCGCGAAAGCCCGATGCGCGCAGGGCTCATCCGAGCAGCAGCGCATCGTCGGCCACCGCCTCGCCGCGCGTGCGCTCGAACAGTTGCAGCAGGTCGGGCACGTCCATGCCGGCGCGCTGCGGTCCGCTCACGTCGAGCACGACACGGCCCTCGTGCAGCATCAGCGTGCGCGAGCCATGGCTGAGGGCCTGCCGCATGCTGTGCGTGACCATCATCGCGGTGAGCTGCTGCTCCTCCACGATCCGCTGCGTGAGCGCGAGCACGAAGGCCGCGGTCTTCGGATCAAGCGCGGCCGTGTGCTCGTCGAGCAGCAGGATGCGCGAGGGCTTGAGCGAGGCCATCAGCAGGCTCACGGCCTGACGCTGGCCGCCCGACAGCAGTCCCATGCGGTCGTTCAGCCGCTGCTCGAGCCCCAGGTCGAGGCTGCGCAGCCGGTCGCGGAACAGCTCGCGCAGTTCGCCCCGCAATGCCGCGCGCAGCCCACGACGCTCGCCGCGGCGCCAGGCCAGCGCGAGGTTCTCCTCGATGGTCAGCGCCTCGCAGGTGCCGGCCATCGGGTCCTGGAACACGCGCGCCACGAGTGCGCTGCGCTGCCAGGCGCTCAGGCGCGTGACCTCCAACTCGTCGATGAAGATGCGGCCGCTGTCGACCAGCAGGTCGCCGCTGAGCGCATTGAGCAGGGTCGACTTGCCGGCGCCGTTCGAGCCGATGACGGTGACGAACTCGCCGCGCGGAATCGTCAGGTCGAGCCCGCGCAGCGCGCGGTTCTCCATCGGCGTGCCCGCGTGGAAGGTCACGCGCAGGTCCAGTGCCTTCAGCATGCGCCGGCCTCCTTCTTCTTCGATGCGCCAAGGGCGCCGCGCCGCCGCGCCAGGAAGCGCTTCGAGGCAGGCATCACGAGCGCGAGCGTCACCAGCACGGCCGTGACGAGGTTGAGGTCCTGCGCCTTCAGGCCGATGAAGTCGCTGTTGAGCGCCAGCGCCACCAGCATGCGGTAGAGCACCGCGCCGACGACGCAGCCGAGCGTGGCCCAGGCGATGCTGCGCATGGGCAGCAGGGTCTCGCCGATGATCACGGCCGCCAGCCCGATCACGATGGTGCCGATGCCCATCGACACGTCGGCCCCGCCCTGCGATTGCGCGAACAGCGCGCCCGCCAGCGCCACGATGCCGTTGGACAGCGCCAGCGCGAACAGCGACAGCCGGTCGGTCGACACGCCCAGCGCGCGCGCCATTCGCGCGTTGCCGCCGTTGGCGCGCATGGCCAGGCCGGCCTCCGATCCGAAGTAGCGGTCGAGCGCGAACTTGACCGCCAAGGTGACGGCCAGCAGCACCAGCGCGGTGGTCCACGGCCCCGGCAGCGCCTCGAGCGGCGGCGTATTGAACACCGTCGACGCACCCAGCAAGGGCTCGTTGGGCTTGCCCATCACCCGCAGGTTGATCGAGTAGAGCGCGATCATCACGAGGATGCCCGCGAGCAGCTGCATGATCTTGAGCTTGACGTGCAGCCAGCCGGTCGTGAGACCCGCGAGCGCGCCCGCGGCGAAGGCCGCCGCCGTCGCGGCCAGCGGATGCCAGCCGCCCACCAGCAGGGTCGCGGCCACCGCGCCGCCGAGCGGGAAGCTGCCGTCGACGGTCAGGTCGGGAAAGTTCACGACCCGAAACGAGATGAAGACGCCGAGCGCGACCAGCGCGAAGATCAGGCCCACCTCGAGCGAGCCCTGGAAAGCGATGAGGGACATCGATGCTCCGGCCGGCGCTCAGTCGATCACGCGGGTCGCGGACTTCAGCAGCGCATCGGACAGCGCCAGCCCCTGCCGCCGCGCCGCGGCCTGGTTCACCAGCAACTCCAGCGTCGGGCTCACCTGCGAGGCGATGCTGCCGGGTGACTCGCCCTTGAGCACGCGCACCACCAGCTGGCCCGACTGGCGGCCGAGGTCGTGGTAGTTGGTGCCGATGCCCAGCGCCGCTCCGCGCGCCGCGAGCGAGGGGTCGGCCGCGATCAGCGGCACCCGGCCCTGGTCCGCCACCTTGGCCAGGCTCTCGAAGGCCGAAGTCACGTTGTTGTCGGTCGGCGCGTAGATCGCATCGACCTTGCCCACCAGGCTCTGGGCCGCGCTCGCCACGTCCACGGTGCGCGGCGCGGCACCTTCGATGACGCTCAGGCCGGCCGGCTGCGCGAGCTTTTTGAGCTGCGCGATCGCGGCGACGGAGTTGGCCTCGCCGGGGTTGTAGACCACGCCGATGCGTTTGGCGGCCGGCAGCGCCTGGCGCAGCAGGGCCAGGTGCTTGTCCAGCAGCGGCAGGTCCGACACGCCCGTGACGTTGCCGCCCGTGGCCTCCCACGACTTGACCAGCTTCGCGGCGACCGGATCGGTCACGGCGCTGAACACGATGGGAATCTCGCGCGTCGCCGCGACCACGGTCTGCGCCGAGGGCGTGGACATCGCGACGATCACGTCGGGCCGGTCGCCGACGAACTTGCGCGCGATCTGGGCCGCGGTCGCGGTGTTGCCCTGCGCGCTCTGGTAGTCCAGGCGCAGGTTCTTTCCGACCACGTAGCCGGCGGCAGCGAGTTCCTCGACGATGCCCTGGCGCGCCGCGTCTAGCGCGGGGTGGTCGACGATGGCCGTGACGCTGACGCGCGCATCGGCGGCGTGCGCCGGCAGCGCGACGAAAGGAGCGAGGGCGAGCGCGAGCAGCGCCACCCAAAAGGGGCGTTTCATCATGGGGAGATCTCCAGGGGTTGAGGGGGTCGATGGACTCAAAAGAACCCGGTGACCTTGCCGGGATTCAGGATGCCGAGCGGATCGAGCGCGGCGCGCAGCGCCTGCATGACGCGAAAGCCTCCGCCGGCCTCCTCGCGCAGGAACTCGACCTTGCCGTGGCCGATGCCGTGCTCGCCGGTGCAGGTGCCGCCGACCGCGAGCGCGCGCCGGATCATCCGCGCATAGGCGGCCTTCACGCGCGCGATCTCGGCGGCGTCCGACGGGTCCACCATGAAGCACAGGTGGAAGTTGCCGTCGCCGACATGGCCGCAGATCGGCGCGATCAGCCCTTCGGCCCGCACGTCCTGCTGCGCGGCCTCGATCTGGTCGGCCAGCTCGGAGATCGGCACGCAGACGTCGGTGGGCAGGCCTTCGGCGCCGGGCCGCAGGCCCTTGTTGGCCCACCAGATGTCGTGCCGCGCCTGCCACAGCCGGCTGCGGTCCTCGGGCCGGTGCGCCCATGCGAAGTCCTGGCCGCCGTGCGAGGCCGCGATCTCGCGCACCACCTTCACCTGGTGCGCGACCTCGGGCTCGCTGCCGTGGAACTCGAAGAACAGCGTGGGCGCCACCGCCATATCGAGCCGCGAGTAGCGGTTCACGGCCTCCACCTGCAGCGCGTCGAGCAGTTCGACGCGGCCGAGCTGCACGCCGCACTGCAGCGTCTCGATCACGGTGTCGACCGCGGCGCGCAACGTGCCGAAGGCGCAGGTGGCGGCCGCCACGTGCTCGGGCAGCGCATGCAGGCGCACGGTCGCCGCCGTCACGATGCCGAGCGTGCCCTCGGCGCCGACGAACAGGCGCGTGAGGTCGTAGCCGGCCGCGGACTTGCGCGCGCGCGTGCCGGTGCGTATCAGCTCGCCGTCGGGCAGCACCACCTCGAGCGCCATCACGTTCTCGCGCATGGTGCCGTAGCGCATGGCATTGGTGCCCGAGGCGCGCGTGGACACCATGCCGCCGATCGAGGCGTCTGCGCCCGGATCGACCGGGAACTGCAGGCCGGTGCCATGCAGGTGCGCGTTGAGGCTCTTGCGGGTGACGCCGGCCTCGACGGTCGCGTCCATGTCGGCCGCGCGAACCTCGCGGATGCGGTCCAGCCCGCGCGTGTCCAGGCTGATGCCGCCGCGCAGCGCCGCGATGTGGCCCTCGCAGGAGGTGCCGGTGCCGAAGGCCACGAGCGGCACGCGCCGCGCGGCGCAGGTGGCGACGATGCGCTGCACCTCGGCCACGTTGTGCGGAAACGCGACCGCGTCGGGCGGCATCACCGGATGGAAGGTGGTGTCGCGGCCGTGCTGCTCGCGCACGGCCGGCGCCGTGGACAGCCGCTCGCCGAGCCAGCCGCGCAGGTCGTCGATGCAGGCCAGGGTCGCGTCGTTCATGCGGCCACCGCCTTCTGCTCGATGCGGCCGAACAGCTCGCGCCCGTCGTCGGTGTGGAACGACAGACCCACGGTGTCGCCCGGCACCAGGTACGGCGCCAGCGCATCGGGCCCCTGCCCCGCGAGCTGCTGCAGCGTGCGCTGCTCGACGATGCAGGCCACGCCGCGCGATGCATCGCGGTTGGAGACCGTGCCGGCGCCGACGATGCTGCCCGCGCCGAGTCCGCGCGTGCGGGTGGCATAGCGCAGGATGTCGACGAAGCTGAAGTCCTGGTCGTCGCCGGTGCGCAGCTCGCCGCGCAGCTGGCCGTTGACCTCGACGCGCAGGCGGCCGAAGGCGCGGCCCTCGCGCCAGTCGGCGCCCAGCTCGTCGGGCGTGACGGCGAAGGGGCCGAAGGCGCTCGCGGGCTTGCCGTGGAAGAAGCCGAAGCCCTTGGCCAGTTCGCCCGGGATCAGCGCGCGCAGCGAGACGTCGTTGACCAGCACCAGCAGCCGCACCTGGGCCAGCGCCTGCTCGGGCGTGGGCGCGGGGCCCAGGTCGCCGACGATCACGGCGAGTTCGCCCTCGAGGTCGGCGCCCCAGGCCGGGTCGGCCGGGATGTCCTCGCACCAGGCGAGGTTGCGGTCCGACAGTCCCTGGTAGATGACGGGCTCGGTGCGCGCCGACGGCGGCATCTCGGCCCCGCGCGCGCGGCGCACGCGCTCCATGTGCGACAGGTAGCCGCTGGCATCGACCCACTGGTAGGCGCGCGGCAGCGGCGCCAGCAGCGCCGCGAGCTCGAGCGGCTGGCCCGCGGCGGGGTCGGCGTCGAGCCGGGCCGCGGCCGCGCGCAGCAGCGGCGCCGCATGCTCCCAGTCGTCGAGCGCGGCCTGCAGGGTGGGCGCGGCCTCGGGCACCGCGAGGCAGCGCCGCGCATTGGCCGACACCACCACGAGCTGGCCGTCGCGCCGGCCGTTGTTCAGCGTCGCGAGCCTCATGCGGTCACCTGTTCGGTCTTGTCTTCGGGCGCGTCGAGATAGCCGCGCCAGGAGTCGGCATGCCCCGCGCGCTCGAAGGCCGCCATGCCCGGGCCGATGTCGAGCGGATCGCGCGCGTCGATGTTGATCGCGACCTCGTGCAGCTCGGTGCGCGGTGCCGACAGGCTGTTGCGGTAGGCCGCGGGATGCGGCCCGTGCGGGAAGCCGGCGGGATGGAAGGTCATCGCGCCCGGCCCCATGCCGTCGCGGCTGAAGAAGCGGCCCGCGTGCAGGAACAGCAGCTCGTCGTAGTCGTCGTTCGAATGGAAGAACGGCACCTTCAGCGCGCCCGGGTCGGTCTCGGCCGGCCGCGGGCAGAAGGTGCAGACCGCCACGCGCTGCGTGAGGAAGGTGGTGTGGGCCGAGGGCGGCAGGTGGTAGCGCGCGCTGAGCACGGGCCGGATGTCGCGCCAGTTGAGGCGCACCGGCGCGAGCGTGCCCTTCCAGCCCAGCGCGTCGAGAGGATTGTGCGGATAGGTCAGCGTGGACACGCGGTGCCGCGCCTGGATGCGCACGGCCCACTCGCGCCGCGCGGCGTGCTGCTGCGCGACGAAGGCCTCGTCGAGCTGCGGCACGTCGAGCACGCCGGCATCGAACAGCGCATGCTCGCCGAGCAGCCCGCGCTCGGGCAGGCGGAAGCTGTCGCCCGTGGCTTCGAGCAGCAGCAGGAAGGACGGCGCCGCGGGCTCGTAGCGCCAGGCGGTGCCGCGCGGCAGCAGCAGGTAGTCGCCGTCGCGCAGGCGCAGATGGCCGTAGTCGCAGTAGAGATCGCCGCCGCCCTCGTGGACGAACAGCAGCTCGTCGCCGTCGGCGTTGCGCGCCAGGTGGCGCATCGGCGCCGATGGCTTCCAGCAGCGCAGCCGCATGTGGGCATTGCCCGCGACCAGCGGCGCGTCGAGCGGGCAGTCGAGCGCGCCGTCGAGGCCCTGCGCGGCGGCGGGCAGCTGGTTGAGGTCGTAGGCGCGCGGGCGGTGCGGGCCGTCCCAGCGCAGCCAGGCCGTGGGCGCATGGCGGTGGTACATGTGCGTGGCCTGGCCGCCGAAGCCCTCGCGGCCGATCTCGCGCTCGTAGGTGCCGGGCGGGATGTCCGCGTGGGCCTGGCGCGAGGCGATGCCGGCGCGCATGGGAAGGACGATGGGTTTGTTCATGGACGGATCACGGGCACTTGCGCAGTTCGGCCTGCAGGAATTCGGGCGTGTGGGGCGGGGTCATCTGGACCAGCGGCGTGAGCTCGACGGTGGCGAACAGGCCCGCGCGGCTGTAGGGCTCGGTGTCGATGAAGCGCCGGGCCTCGGCGCGCGAGGCGACCGACAGCGCGACCACCATGCCGATCGGCTCGCGCGCATTGGCGTCGAGCAGCGCCGCGCCGAACACGGTGCGGGGCAGCCAGGCCAGCATGTGGCGGATGTGGTCGGCGCGCACCGGCAGGCGGTCCTGCGCGCCGCCGGGGCGATAGAGGCAACGGACGAGCCAGGCCATGGTCTCAGTGCGCGTCCGCGCCGGCCTGCTCGCGCTTGATGGCCTCGAACAGCGCCTTGGCGTTGCCCTCGCCGAACGAGGTGTCGCCCTTGCGCTGGATGGCCTCGAAGAAGATCGGCCCGATCATCTTGCGCGTGAAGATCTGCAGCAGGAAGCGCGCCCGCGCGTCGGGGTTCTCGCCGGTGGCGGCACCGTCGAGCAGCATGCCCAGCGACTTCATGCGCGCCACGTCCTCGCCATGGCCCGGCAGCCGGGTGTCGAGCGCGTCGTAGTAGGCCGAGGGCGTGGGCAGGAACTCCACGCCGGCACCGCGCAGCCGCTCCACGCTGGTGTAGAGGTCGTCGCTGAAGAGCGCGATGTGCTGGATGCCCTCGCCGTTGTACTCGTCGATGAACTCCTGGATCTGCGAGCTGCGGCCCATCGGCGACACCACGGTCACGCAGGCGGTGCTCGCGGGATCGCGCACCGCGATCGTGTCGAAGCCGTTGCTGGCGTCGCCGGCGACGAACTTGAACACCTCCTCGAAGCCGAAGATGTTCTTGTAGAAGTCCACCCACTGGGGCATGTTGCCAGGGTGCACGCAGTGGGTGACGTGGTCGACCCGCACGAAGGGCGCGAAGGCCGCGCCGGTGTCGGGCACGGCGGCCGGATCGAACTCGAACTGCGCGTGCAGCGCCGCGAGCGCGGCGTCGTCGACCAGGTAGAGCGCGCTGCCGCCGATGCCCTGCAGCGCGCAGTCCGGCAGCAGCGAGCCCGCCGCCGCGTCGAGCGGCTGCGCGCCGCGCTCGCGGGCCAGCGTCATCGCACTCGCGCTGTCGGCCACGCGAAAGGCCATGCCGGCGCACGACGGTCCGTGGTGGGCAGCGAATCGCATCGCATGCCCATCCTGGCGCGTGCCGACGATGAACTCGACACCCGCCTGCCGCATCAGCAGCGCATGCGCCGCGCGGTGCCGCGCGACGGTGCGAAAGCCCATGCGCTCGAGCACGGCGGCCAGCGCCTGCGGGTCGGGACTTGCGAACTCCATGAACGCGGTGCCGAGCACCTCTGCACGTTCCTTCTGGGTCATTGAATTCTCCTGGCTTCAGCTGTCGATGGAAAAACCGGTGGACTGCACGATCGGCGCCCATTTGGCGAGATCGGCGCGCACCATGGCGTCGAGTTCGCGCGGCGCGACCGCGCTCGGCAGGAAGGCGCGCGCGGCATAGGCCTCCTGCAGCTCCTTCGTGGCCACGGCGTCGCGGATCTGCGCGGCCAGTGCGTTCGCGACGGCCGACGGGGTCTTGGCGGGCGCCCAGACGGCGAAGTACTCCTGGATGTCGAAGTCGCGAAAGCCGGCCTCGCGCATGGTGGGCGCCTCGGGCAGGTAGGGCGAGCGCGCGGAGCCGGTGGTGGCCAGCACGCGGATGCGTCCTTCCTTCGCGAACGGCAGCGGCTCGCTCAGCACGTTGACCGAGGCCGCGATCTGGCCGCCCACCACGTCTTGGATAGCGGGCGCGCCGCCCTTGTAGGGCACGTGCGTGAGGTTCATGCCGGCGGCCTTGCCGATCACCACGCCCGCGAAATGGGCCATCGTGCCCTCGCCCGGCGAGCCGAAGCTGGCCTTCGAGGGATTGGCGTTGCACCACTGCGCGAACTGCTGCACGGTGCGCACCTCGGGCGGCACCGCCGGCCCCACGCTCAGGCCGAACTGGAAGGTGCACACGGTCGACACCGGCGCGAAGTCCTTGAGCGGGTCGTACGACAGCCGCTTGTAGACGTGCGGATAGATCACCATCACCGAGGCGGGCGCCAGCACCAGCGCGCTGCCGTCGGCCTCCGCCGCCTTCACGTGGTCCATCGCGAGGCGTCCGCCCGCGCCCACGCGGTTCTCGACCAGCACCACCGGCGCGTAGCTGCCCTTGATGCGCTCGGCCAGCAGCCGCGCGATCGAATCGCCCGAGCCGCCCGCGGGAAAGCCCATCACGATGCGCGCCGTCTTCGACAGCGTGGGCGGGGTTTCGGCGGCGGCCGCCAGGGGGAAGACCGGGATCAGCGCACCCGCTGCGGCGCAGGCCGAACCGGCAAGGATGTCGCGGCGTCGAATCATGGCTTGTCTCCTTTTTTATGGGGTGCGCCGGATTCTAGGTCTAGGCCTATTCATTTCATTGTGAAACTGTTTCTTTTGGAAATTGATTTCTTGCTTCTGCCCGTGGGTTCGTCGGCAAGCGGGCGTGCGCGTGCCTCCGCGAGGCGCGGATCGATCGCAACGGGAGGAAGGCGCGGCGCGGCCGCGCGGGGATTCAGACTGCCGCGGCCGCCGGCAGTGCGTCGGCCGGCGCGAGCTCGCGCCAGTCGCGCGTGTCGTCCAGCGTGGCGTTGGCGCGCGCCACCAGCACCTGCATCGCCGCCTGCACGGTCTTGAGCTCCTGCGGCGTGAGCGCGCTGGTCAGCTCCTGCTCGATGGCGCGCGCCAGCGGCATCACGCGCTCGTAGGCGTCGGCGCCGGTCTTGGTGAGGCGCAGCACGACCTTGCGGCGGTCCTTGGCATCGACGCGGCGCGAGACCAGCTTCTTGGTCACGAGCAGGTTCAGCGCGCGCGTGATGCTGACCTTGTCCATGGCCGTGCTCTCCGACAGCTCGGTCGCCGACATCGGCGAGAACGCGACCAGGTTGGCGAGCACGCGCCACTCGACCACGCCGATGCCGAGTTCCTCCGAGTACATGCGCGCCAGCATGCCGCTCACGCGGTTCGTGATGACCGAGCACTGGTAGGGCAGCCAGTCGTTCAGGCGCAGGATGCCGTCGGGTTGAACGCTGGCGGCATCGCGGGGCATGGGGGAGGCACTCTCTTTGGACGGCATGGCCGGGGACTTTAGCGCAGGCACGCCGCGCGGCCTCAGTCCGATGCCGAGACCCCGCGCGATGCCTCGCGCCGCAGTTCCCGCAGGAAGCCTTCGCGCGGCTCGGGCAGGTAGCCCGTGAAGAGCGTGCGCCGCACCTCGGCGAAGAGCCCGGCGCGCGCATAGGGCTCGCCGGCCAGGAAGTCGTCGGCCTGCGCGGGGTCGTCGGTGGCCAGCAGCAGGTACATGCCGACCAGCTCGCCGTCGACCAGCGACGGGCCGCCGTGCAGCACGCGCGCCTGGTTCGCGATCATGTAGTCGAGGTGGACCGCGCGGATCGGCAGGCGGTCCTGCGCGCCGCCGGGGCGGTAACGGCAATCGAGGGCGATGGGCATGTCGGGTGCTCCTCGATCAGGCGGTCTTCAGCGCGGGCGGCTGCATCGCGGGCGGCGGCGCATCGTGCGCCGCCAGCAGCACGGGCAGGTTGCGGCGGTACTCGGCGATGCCGCGCGCCTTCACATGCCCGTAGCCGCGGATCTTCTCGGGCAGCGCCGCAACCGCCACCGCGCTGCCGATGCGCTCGCTCGTCAGCCCATCGAGCAGACGCCCGACGAGCCCTTCGTACTCGACCACCAGCGCGCGCTCCTCGCGCCGCTCGGCCAGCCAGCCGAAGGGATCGAGCGGCGTGCCGCGCAGGCCGCGCAACGCCGCGAGCGTGCGGAACACCGGCAGCATCCAGGCGCCGAAGCTGCGCTTCTGCACCTTTCCATCGGCACCGCGCTTCTCGAAGATCGGCGGCGCCAAGTGGAATTGCAGCTTGAAGTCGCCTTCGAACTGATCATGCAGCTTCTGCAGGAACTCGGGCCGCGCATGCAGCCGCGCGACCTCGTACTCGTCCTTGTAGGCCATCAGCTTGAACAGCGAACGCGCCACCGCCTCCGCCAGCCGCGGCCGCCGCGCGCCGGGCGCGACGGCGCGCTCGGCGGCCTCCACGCGGCGCACGGTGTCGAGGTAGCGGCGCGCATAGCGCGCGTTCTGGTAGTCGGTGAGAAAGCGCACGCGCTCCTCGAGCAGCTTCTCGAAGGACTGCGGCAGGTTCAGCGTGACGACGCTGCCACGGTCGCCCATCAGCGTCTGGCGCCATTGCGGATCGGCGGCCGTGAGCCGGCCGGCCGCGAAGGCACGCTTGTTGACGGCCACGGCCACGCCGTTGAGTTCGATCGCGCGCATCAGCGCCGCCAGGCTCACGGGCACGCCGCCCTGCTGCCAGGCATGGCCGAGCATCAGCATGTTGGCGCCGATGGCGTCGCCCAGCAGCGCTTTGGCGGTGGCGTTCGCATCGATGCGCTCGACCTGCGTGGCACCCGCGGCGGCCTCGATCTTGGCGAGCAGCGCGTCCTCGCGGTACGGCAGGTCGGGCTGGCGCGTGAACTCGGCCAGGGTCTGCAGGTGGGTGTTGACCACCACGCGCGTGCGGCCCTCGCCGATCACGCCCAGCACGTCGGGCAGCACGCCCACCACGAGGTCGGCGGCGATCAGGGTGCGCGCGGTGCCCGGCAGCAGGCGCACCGCGTGCAGCGTATCGGGCGAATCGGCCAGGCGCACGTGGCTCACGACCGAGCCGCCCTTCTGCGCGAGCGCGGTGAAATCGAGCACCGAGATGCCCTTGCCCTCGAGGTGCGCGGCCATCGCGATCAGCGCGCCGAGCGTGATGACGCCGGTGCCGCCGACGCCCGCGATCATCAGGTCGAAGGGCTGCGCGAGCGAAGGCAGCGCGGGCAGCGGCAGCGCGGCGGCGAGCGCCTCGGGGTCCTGCGCGGGCGCGGCCGCCGTGCCCTTGCGCAGGCTGCCGCCGAGCACGCTCACGAAGCTGGGGCAGAAGCCCTCGGCGCACGAGAAGTCCTTGTTGCAGCTCGACTGGTCGATCTGGCGCTTGCGGCCGAACGAGGTCTCGAGCGGCGCGACCGACAGGCAGTTCGACTGCGTGCCGCAGTCGCCACAGCCTTCGCAGACCTCGGGGTTGATGAGCACGCGCCGCGCCGGATCGGGATAGCTCTTGCGCTTGCGGCGGCGGCGCTTCTCGGCCGCGCAGGTCTGGTCGTAGACCAGCACCGTGACGCCCGCGATCTCGCGCAGCTCGCGCTGCACCATGTCGAGCTCGCGCCGGTGCCGCACCTGCACGCCCGCGGCCAGCGTCACGCCGTGATAACGCTGCGGTTCGTCGGTCACGACGACCACCTTGCGCGCGCCTTCGCTCGCGACCTGGGTGCAGATCTGCGGCACGCTGGTCTGGCCGTCGACCGGTTGGCCGCCGGTCATCGCCACCGCGTCGTTGAACAGGATCTTGTAGGTGATGTTGGCGCCGCCCGCCACCGCCTGCCGGATCGCGAGGTAGCCCGAGTGGAAGTAGGTGCCCTCGCCCATGTTCTGGAACACGTGCGGCACGCGCGTGAAGGCGCCGCGCCCGAGCCAGTCGGTGCCCTCGCCGCCCATCTGCGTGAGGCCGCCCGTGCCGCGGTCCATCCAGCTCGCCATGTAGTGGCAGCCCACGCCGGCCTGCGCCTGGCTGCCCTCGGGCACCTTGGTCGAGCTGTTGTGCGGACAGCCCGAGCAGAAGTAAGGCAGCCGCTTCATGCCGTCGGCCTCGTTCGACAGCGCCGCGCGCGCGACGAAGCGCGCGCTGTCGATGCGCGCGGCCAATGGATGGTCGACCGCGCGCAGCCAGCTCAGCAGCGCGGCGGCGATGCTCGCGGGCGAGAGCTGGCCGGTCCAGGCCAGCAGCGGATGGCCCTCGAGGTCCTGCTTGCCGCAGACCGTGGGCCGGTGCGCGCGGTTGAACACCCGGTCCTTGAGCTGCTGCTCGACCACCGAGGCCTTCTCCTCGATCACCAGCACATGCGACAGCCCTTCGCAGAAACGGTCGGCGCCCTCGGCATCGAGCGGGAACACCAGCCCGGGCTTGTAGAGCCGCAGGCCGAGCGCCGGCAGGTCGTCGGCGCCGAGGCCGCAGCGCTGCAGCACCTCCATCAGGTCGTGGAAGGACTTGCCGACCGCCACGATGCCGGCCGTGGCGCCGGGCGCCGGCACCACCAGGCGATCGAGCGGATTGCCGCGCGCGAAGGCGCTGAAGGCCTCGAGCTTGGCGGCCAGCCGCAGCTCGACGGCCGGCGTGAGGAAGTCGCTGGTGCGGTATTCGAGCGCGGAGGTGTCGGGCAACCCGGACGGCTCGGGCAACGCGAGCGCCGCGCCCGAGGAGGCCTCGACCGAGCGCGCGCTCTCGACCGTCTCCGAGATCGCCTTGAACGCGACCCAGGTGCTGGCATGGCGCGAGGCGGCCCAGCCCCAGAGGCCGAAGGCCTCGTATTCGTCGACCGAGGCCGGATGCACGATCGGGATGCCCCAGCCCATCAGCGACAGGTCGCTGGCATTGGGAATCGACGACGAGGTGGCCGCATGGTCGTCGCCCACCACCATCAGCACGCCGCCGCGGCGCGAGGTGCCGGCCGCGTTGCCGTGGCGGATCGCATCGCCCGCGCGGTCCACGCCCGGCCCCTTGCCGTACCACATGGCGAACACGCCATCGACCTCGCGCTCGGGGTCCAGGCCGACCTGCTGCGTGCCCATCACCGCGGTGGCGGCCAGGTCCTCGTTGATGGCCGGCAGGAAGCGGATGCCGTGCTCGGCCAGGTCCGACTTGGCGCGCCACAGCTCGGTGTCGACGCCCGCGAGCGGCGAGCCGCGGTAGCCGCTCACGTAGCCGGCGGTGTTCCAGCCACGGGCCTGGTCCTCCTGCCGCTGGCGGAACAGCAGGCGCACCAGCGCCTGGGTGCCGGTGAGGAACACGCGGCCTGCGCGCGCGGTGCGGTTGTCTTCGAGCCGGTAGCCTGTCTCCAGCGCGGGCGCTGCTTCTTTTGTCTGCATGGTGTGGATCCGTCCATCGGGGGAAGATCAAATATTAATCCGTCTGGACAGCATATATAATTGCAATCCGTGCGGCGTTGGTGACAACCCGGCATGTTTCATTCCGGAGAACGCCGCCATGGGAAAGACCGATTCGACGCCGCTGTCCGACGCACCCACGCGCCGCATCCTCGACCTGCTGCAGGCCGACGGCCGCATGACGGTGCAGGCACTGGCCGACGAGGTGGGGCTGTCCTCGGCGCCCTGCTGGCGCCGGCTGCGCGAACTCGAGGACAGCGGCATCATCCGCCGCTTCGTCGCGCTGGTCGACCGCAACAAGGTCGGCCTGCACGGCTGCATGTTCACGCAGATCAGCCTCGAGCGGCATTCGGAAACGGTGGTGGCGGCCTTCGAGCGCGCGGTGCAGGCCACGCCCGAGATCCTCGAATGCTGGGTCACCACCGGCGACGGCGACTACATCCTCAAGATCGTGGTGCCTGACGCGCTGGCCTTCGACCGCTTCCTGCACCGCTTCATGCTGAAGCTCGAGGGCATCCGGCAGATCAAGACCTCGGTCGCGCTGCGCGAGGTGAAGAACGACACCCGGCTCGATCTGACGCGGGTGCCGCTCTAGGGAAAAAGATTCAAACGCTGGGTTGCCGCAGCACCTTCCCCGGATTCATGACCCCGCGCGGATCGAGCGCCTGCTTGATCGCCGCCATCACGCGCATCGAGGCGCCGCGCTCGAGTTCGAGGAAGTCGAGCTTGCCGTAGCCGATGCCGTGCTCGCCGGTGCAGGTACCGCCCATCGCGATGGCGCGGCGCATCAGCCGCGCGTTGAGCGTCTCGGCGCGCGCCATCTCGTCGGCATCGGCGGGATCGACCACCACGCACAGGTGGAAGTTGCCGTCGCCCACGTGGCCGCACATGGGCGCGGTGAGCCCGAGTTCCTCAACGTCGGCGCGCGCCGCCAGCACCGCCTCGCTCAGGCGCGAGATCGGCACGCAGGCATCGGTGGGCATGCCCTGGCAGCCGGGGCGCAGCGCGAGCGCGGCCCACCACACGTCGTGGCGCGCCTGCCAGAGCCGGCTGCGCGCCTCGGGCGTGTCGGCCCAGGCAAAGCCCACGCCGCCATGCTCGGCCGCGAGCTCCTCGGCCACGCGCACCTGCTGCGCCACGCTCTCGGGCGCGCCGTGGAACTCGAGGAACAAGGTGGGCATGACCGGCAGCCCGAGCTTCGCGTAGCGGTTGCAGGCCTCGACCTGCTGCGCATCGAGGAACTCGATGCGGCCCACCGGCACGCCGGTCTGCATGATCGCGGTGACCGCTTCGATGGCCGCGCGCAGATCGGGAAAGCTGCAGCGCGCGGCGGCGATCTGCTCGGGCAGCGGATGCAGCCTGAGGCCCACCTCGGTGACGATGCCCAGCGTGCCTTCGGCGCCGGTGAACAGGTGCGTGAGGTCGTAGCCCGCGGCCGACTTGCGCGCGCGCCCACCGGTGCGGACCACCTCGCCGTCGGGCAGCACCACCTCGAGCGACATCACGCTCTCGCGCATGGTGCCGTAGCGCACGGCGTTGGTGCCCGAGGCGCGCGTCGACACCATGCCGCCGATCGAGGCATCGGCGCCGGGATCGATCGGGAAATGCAGGCCGCTCCCGTGCAGCGCCGCGTTGAGCTGCTTGCGCGTCACGCCGGCCTGCACGCGGCAATCGAAGTCGGCCTCGTGGATCTCGAGCACGGCATTCATGCGCGAGAGGTCGATGCAGATGCCGCCATGCAGCGCCGCGACGCCGCCTTCGCACGAGGTGCCGGTGCCGAACGGGATCATCGGCACCGAGGCCGCGTGGCACAGCCGCGCGACGGCGGCCACCTCCTCGGTAGACTCGGCGAACACCACCGCGTCGGGCGCATGCAGCGGATGGAAGGACACGTCCTTGCCGTGCTGGTCGCGCACCGCCTGGCCGGTCGCGCAGCGCTCTCCGAAGCGTTCGCGCAGCTGGTGGATCACGGCGGCGACGGGGCGCTCGCGCAACGCGAGGGATTCTTCGTTCATCGGGGTCTCCTTCTTCAGGCCGCCAGCTTCTCGGGCGGCATCGATTCGATAGCGGCCGGGGGCGCCGCGGCCCGCCCCAGGTAGCTGTCGGCGACCCGCGCATCGCGCGCGACCTCGGCGGCCGGCCCCTGCAGGCTCACGCGGCCCATCTCGAGCACGTAGGCATGGTCGGCCACCTCGAAGGCGGCGCGCGCGTTCTGCTCCACCAGCAGGATCGCCACGCCCTGCGCCTGCAGTCGCCGCACGGTCGCGAAGATGTCGCGCACCACCAGCGGCGCGAGCCCCAGGCTCGGCTCGTCGAGCAGCAGGATGCGCGGGCGCGCCATCAGCGCGCGGCCCAGCGCGAGCATCTGCCGCTCGCCGCCCGAAAGGGTGTGCGCGAGCTGCGCATGCCGCTCGCCCAGGCGCGGGAACAGCGCATAGACGCGCTCCATCTCGGCGGCGATCGCGCGCCGGCCCGCGCGGCGCCAGCAGAAGGCGCCGAGCTCGAGGTTGTCGGCCACGCTCATGGTGCCGAACAGGTCGCGCTGCTCGGGCACCAGCGAAAGGCCCATGGCCACGCGGCGCTCGGGCGAGACGAAGCGCAGATCGGTGCCGTCGAGCCGGACCTCGCCGCTCATCGGCAGCCGGCCCATGAGCGCGGCCAGCAGCGTGGACTTGCCGGCGCCGTTGGGGCCGACCACGGTGACGATGCCCGAGGGCGGCACCGACACGTCGACCTCGTGCAGCGCCGGAATGCGGCCATGGAACGCGCACAGGGCGCGGGCTTCCAGCGTCATGCCGCGCTCCCCAGGTAGGCCTGCTGCACGCGCGGGTCGTCGCGCACCGCCTGCGCCTCGCCCTCGGCGATCTTCTGGCCGAACTGCATCACGACCAGGCGGTCGGCGATGTCCATGATGAATTCCATGTCGTGGTCCACGATGAGCACGGTCACGCCCTCGCCGCGCAGCTGCTTGAGCAGCGCGGCCAGGGTCTTCTTCTCCTGGTGCCGCAGGCCGGCCGCGGGCTCGTCGAGCAGCAGCAGTTGCGGGCGGGCGCACAGGGCGCGCGCGATCTCCAGGATGCGCTGCTTGCCCAAAGGCAGGCTGGCCGCGGGCGCATCCGCGAGATCCTCGAGGCCGCAGCGCCGCAGCTGCGCCAGCGCCATGGCCTCGATCGCGGCCTCCTCGCGGCGATCGAGCCGCAGCATGGCGCGCAGCCAGCCATCGCGCCCGAGCAGGTGGCAGCCGAGCGCCGCGTTGTCGCGCACGCTCATGTCGGCCACCAGCTTCACGTGCTGGAAGGTGCGCGCCACGCCGCGCGCGGCCACGTGGCGTGCGCCGAGCGCATCGATGCGCTGGCCGCGCAGCATGATCGCGCCGGCGCTGGCGGGCAGGAGGCCGGTGATCAGGTTGAACAGCGTGCTCTTGCCCGCGCCGTTGGGCCCGAGCAGCGCGACGATCTCGCCGTCGCGCACCTCGAAAGAGACACGGTTGACCGCGACCAGCCCGCCAAAGCGCTTCTCGGCCCCGTCGACGCGCAGCAGCACCTCGCCCGGCGCGGCGGCTGCGTGCCGGGCGGGCGCGCGCAGCTCGGCCGGCGCGCCGCGCGGCACGGGCCGCCGCGGCACGGCGGCCGTGAAGCGCGTCCAGCGCGCGAGCAGCGGCCACAGCCCCGCGTTGGCGCGCGCGAGGATCAGCAGCATCAGCACGCCGAACACCGCCATCTCGAAGTTGCCCGAGCGGCCGAGCAATGCCGGCAGCACGTCCTGCAGCACCTGCTTGAGTACCACCACCACGCCGGCGCCCGCGAGCGCGCCCCACAGCGCGCCCACGCCACCCATCACCGCCATGAACAGGTACTCGATGCTCATCTGCAGCCCGAAGGGCGTGGGATTGAGGAAGCGCTGCATGTAGACGTAGAGCCAGCCCGCCATGCCGGCCAGGCCCGCGGCGGTGCAGAACACGGCGACCTTGAGCCGGAACGCATGCGCGCCGAAGGCCTCGGGCAGGTCGGCGCCGGCGCGCAGCGCGCGCACCGCGCGGCCCAGCCGCGAATCGAGCAGGTTGCGCACCAGCCAGAAGGCCAGCGCGAAGCCCCCCGCGATCAGGCAGAACATCGAGCGCTCGGACGCGAAGTCGAAGCCGAACAGGTTCAGCACGGGAATGCCCGCGAGGCCGTTGAAGCCGCCCAGCGGCTCGATGATGCCGAGCCCGTAGTAGACAACCACGCCCCAGGCCAGCGTGGCCAGCGAGAGGTAGTGGCCGCCCATCGAGAGCGTGAGCGCGCCGATGCCAGCGGCCGACAGCGTGGCGAGCGCGACGCCGGCCAGCAGCGTGGCCCAGCCCGGCACGCCGTGCGCCACCGCGAGGTAGCCGGCCGCGTAGGCGCCGATGCCGACGAAGGCCGCCTGGCCGAAGGAGATCAGGCCCGCGAAGCCGGTCATCAGCGTGAGCCCGAGCGCCACCGTGGCGTAGAGCAGCACGAAGCTCGCGAGCGTGACGTAGTAGCTCGAGGCGAACAGCGCCACGCCCGCGGCGGCCGCCACGGCGACGGCCGCGAGCACCCAGGAACGAGGCGTCATGAAGCCTCCTGCGAATGCGGGTCGGCCAGCGAACGCCACAAGAGCAGCGGCACGATCAATGCGAACACGATGATCTCCTTGGCGGCGCTCGCGCCGTAGGACGAGAAGGCCTCGAGCAGGCCCACCACGAGCGAGCCCGCGGCGGCGAGGACGTAGCCCGAGAGCCCGCCGACGATCGCGCCGACGAAGCCCTTGAGCGCGAGCAGGAAGCCCGAGTCGTAGTAGATGGTGGTGAACGGGCCGATCAGCACGCCCGAGACCGCGCCGATGAAGGCGGCGATGGTCAGCGCCAGTTCGCCCGAATGGTCGGGCGAGATGCCGACCAGCCGCGCGCCGTCGCGGCACACGGCGGTGGCGCGCAGCGCCTTGCCGCTCAGCGTGTGGCCGAAGAAGGCGAAGAACACGGCCACCAGCACGGCGCTCGCCGCCACCACTGCCAGCGTCTGCGGCGCCACCGGCAGTCCCGCGAGCAGGCCGGCCGGCAGTTCGAAGCCCGGCAGCCGCGAGCCCTCGGGCCCGAACACGTACAGGCCCAGCGCCACCAGCACGAAGTGCAGCGCGATCGCCGCCACCAGCAACACCAGCGGCGAGGCATTGCCCATCGGCCGGAACACCGTGCGGTAGATCAGCGGCCCCATCGCCGTGACCAGCGCCACCGCCGCGGTCGTCTGCATCCAGGCCGGCGAGCGCGCATCGACGCCGAACCAGGCGAAGGCGCAGGCCGCCAGCGGCAGCGCGCCGAGCAGCGCGAGCCGGCCGCCCAGCCCCGCGAGGTTGCGCTGCCGCAGGCGCTCGGCGGCTTCCATGCCGCAGGCCAGCAGGGCCACCGCCGCCACCGGCACCGCCAGCCCGGGCGCGTGGCCCTGCTGGAAGGCCGCGATGGTCAGCACGCTGGCGCTGACGAATTCGCCCTGCGGGACGAACACGATGCGCGTGACGGTGAAGACCATCACGAGCGCCAGCGCCAGCAGCACGTAGACCGCGCCGCTCGCGAGGCCGTCCTGCACCAGCAGGCCGAAGATCTGCATGTCCATGATCAGTGGTGTCCGCCGCGCGTCAGGGGATGTACTTCCAGCTGCCCTTCTCGATGCGCACCATCACCCGGCTGCGCTGGTCCAGGCCGATGTGGTCCTTGGGCCCGAGGCTGTAGACGCCGTTGGTGGCATGCAGGTCCTGCGTGGACTCGATCGCGTCGCGCAGCGCCTTGCGGAATTCGGGCGTGCCCGGCTTGGCGCCCTTGAGCGCGCGCGGCGCCGCGTCCTGCAGGATCAGCGCCGCATCCCAGAGGTAGGCGGCGAAGGTGGAGCGCTGGCCCGCGTTGGGCAGCGCCTCGTACTTGCGGATGAATTCGAGCGAGGGCTTCTTCGCCGGATGGCTGTCGGGCAGCTGCTCGGCCACCAGCACCGGGCCGGCCGGCACGAAGGTGCCCTCGAGCTTGGCGCCGCCCACGCGCAGGAAGTCGTTGTTCGCCACGCCATGCGTCTGGTAGACCTTGCCGCGGTAGCCGCGGTCGAACAGCGTGGCCTGCGGCAGCACCGCGGGCGTGCCCGAGGCCGCGATGAACACCGCGTCGGGCTGCGAGGCCAGCAGCTTGAGCACCTGGCCGGTGACCGAGGCGTCGGTGCGCGTGTAGCGCTCGTTGGCCACCACCTCGATCTTGCGCAGCTCGGCGAGCTTGCCGAACTCGCGCCACCAGCCTTCGCCGTAGGCATCGTTGAAGCCGATGAAGGCCACGCGCTTCACGCCGTTGTCGGCCATGTGCTTGATGATCGCGGTCGCCATGTGGGTGTCGCTCTGCGGCGTCTTGAAGGCCCAGCGCTTGCGGTCGTCCACCGGCTCGACGATGGCGCCCGAGCCCGCGAGGCTGATCATCGGCGTGCCGCTCTCCACCAGGATGTCGAGCACGGCCAGCGAGTTGGGCGTGAGGCTCGGCCCGATCAGCAGGTCGATCGCCGATTCGGAGATCAGCTTGCGCACGTTCTTGACCGTGGTCGAGGTGTCGGAAGCGTCGTCGAGCAGGATGTAGTTGACCTTCTCGCCGCCCGCGGTGGCGGGCAGCACCGACACCGTGCGCTGCTGGGTCACGCCCACCGAGGCCGCGGGACCGGTGGCCGAGACCACCACGCCCACGTTGATGTCGGCCCGCGCGCCCGAAAGCGCCGCGAAGCACAGTGCCGCGCCGAAAGCGGCGGCCCGGAAGCGGGCCTTTGCAATCTCGATCATCGTTGTCTCCTTTTATGTGTCTGTCGTACCGAAAAAAAATCGAAGGTTCGCTAGGTCTGCGCCACCGGCGTGAAGCTGTCGGCCGAGATCGCCGTGCTCGCCATGCCCAGCGCGATGCAGGTGTCGGAACAGGCAGCGACGAAGCCCGGCGAGCCGCCGATCACCGCGCGGGCGCCGAGCAGCGAATCGTGGTTCTCGCGCAGCCACGAGGGTGCGTACTGCTGCTTCATGCAGAAGCGGCTGCGCGCCTCGGTCACCAGCAGCGCATAGCGGAAGTTCGAATGCGCGCGGGCCAGCCCCGCGAGGCGGTCCATCAACATCAGCTCGGCGTCGTCGCGCACCGAGAACAGCAGCGTCATCGGGCTCGTGTCGCCGTGCGCGAGCGCGTCCTCCATGATCGAGAGCACAGGCGCCAGGCCGGTGCCGCCCGCGAGGCCGAGCACCGGGCCCTCGCCCTCGGGCAGCCGGCAGGTGCCGTAGGGACCGGTCACGCCGACGCTGTCGCCGGGCTGCAGCAGGTCGTGGATGTGGCCGCTGGCGGCGCCGCCCGGATGGCGCGCCACCAGCAGCTCGATCAGGCCCGCGCTCGAAGGCACGGTCGCGAGGCTGTAGCGCCGGTGCGGCGACAGGCCCGGCAGCGCGAGCTCGACGTAGGCGCCGGCCTGCGCCTCGAAGCGCAGCGGCTCGCTCGCCTGCAGCACCAGCCGCCGCACGCGCGGCGTGAGCGGCGTGTTGCACAGCACGCGCGCCTCGAAGCTCTGCACGGCCGAGCCCTCGCCGCCCGGGATCGGCTGCACCGTGCGCAGATGCACCTCGGCACTGAGCGGCCGCGCCTGGCACATCAGGCAGAAGCCCTCGGCGATCTCCTGGTCGGAGATCGCGAGGCCCAGCGACCAGCCGTTGTCGACCGTGCCCTGCGTGACGCGCGCCTTGCACATGCCGCAGGAGGCGCCGCGGCACTGGTGCGGCAGCACCACGCCCTGCGACAGCGCGGCGTCCAGGATGATGTCTCCCTCGGGCACGCCGAAGCGCAAGGCCTCGTTGACGAGGATCGTTCGGCTCATGTTCATCGATGTCATGCGGCCTAGAAGATCGGGATCACCTTCTCGGGATCGAACACCACCTCCTTGCCCTCGATGCCGACTTCGGGCAGCGCGGGGAATTCGATGCCGTAGGGGTCGAGGTTGGCCTTCATGCGCAGCACGGCCGTCTTCCAGTTGGCCTTGCGCTCGTCGAGCGTGAGGATGCCCAGCCCGGCGCTGCGCGCGACCTCGTCGATCTGGCGCTGCGCGGGGATGAAGGTGGGCGGCAGCTTCCAGAACTGCTCGGGCGGCTCGTGCAGGATCCCCGAGAGGAACACGAAGCCCGCGCGCAGCTGGATGCTGATCATCTGCTTGTCGTCCTCGGTCAGCACCGGCAGCAACTTCTGCAGCACCGCCAGGCAGATGCCCAGGTGGCGGCCCTCGTCCTGGCCGATGCGCTTGAAGGCTTCCTTGAACACCGGGATGGTGGTGCGCTGGTACATGCCGTGGAACAGCGTGCTCGAGGCCACCTCGCCGAACAGGAAGGAGGTGAACAGGATCGCGAGCGGGTACTTGTCGACGCCGTTCTTGAAGCCGGTCCAGTAGCGCGAGCCGTTGTAGTAGAGCCACTCGATGTTGTTGCGCGCGAGATGCCCGAGTGGCGTCTCGGGCACGTAGCCGAGCGGACCGCCGGGCGTGAGGCGCTTGATGGCGCGCCCGCACACTTCCTCGTGGTTCATCTCGTCGCGCACGACCGAGAAGAAGCACTTGCGCACCGGGTCCTCTTCCTTGCTCTCGTAGGTGTGGATCATGGCGCGCGCGAACACCGACGGCCCCGAGCCGTCGAACACCGCGAGCAGCGAGAACCAGTAGGCCATGGCGTAGCGCTGGTCGAGGCTGTAGTCCTCCACGCGCAAGGTGTCCCAGGGCAGCGTGTGCGGCGACCAGCCCGGATCGCGCGCGGCGTCGTAGATGTCGTAGAGCTTGGGCGTCTCCACGTGCCACTCGAGCGGGAAGATGTTCGGCCCGTCGATGCCGGGCGCGGCCTCGATCTCGGCGAGCAGGGTCTGCGGATCGGGCATGGCGAGCACCTGCTCGGGCGGCGAGGTCAGCGCGCGCGCGAGCGCGGCGGTGTCCTGGGCGTTGTCCTGGTGGGTGGGGGACGGGTTCATCGGGAATCTCTCCTTGTCATGTGTTCGGATGGGAGGGGTGGTGGACCATTGATTCGCCTTCCAGACGGCATATCAATTGGCAAAGGAAGAACGCGCGTGCGGAATCGCGCCCGCGCGGGTGGCTTCGGCGAGCTCGTCTTCGCCGAGCCCGGCGGCGCGCAGCACCTCGAGGCTGTGCGCGCCGAAGGCCGGCGCCGCGGTGCGGTAGCTGGCCGGCGTGCGCGACAGCGACACGGCCGATGCCACGCCCATCTGGACGCCGGCCTCGACGAAGCGCTCGCGGTGCAGCGCATGCGGATGGGTGCGCACGCCGCCGACGTCGAGCACCGGGCCGCAGGGCACGCCCGCGCGCATCAGCGCCTGCGCGATGGCCTCGCCGTCGCGCGTGGCCAGCAGCGCCTCGAGCTCGGCCTTGAGCGCCGCCGCGTTCGCGAGCCGCTCGCTGTTGTGCGCGAAGCGCGGATCGTCGGCCAGCTCGGCGCGGCCCAGCAGCGCGACCAGGCGGCGGAACTGGCCGTCGTTGCCCACGGCGATGAACACGTTGCAGCTGCGCGTGGCGAAGGCGTCGTAGGGACAGATGTTGGGATGCGCGTTGCCGCTGCGCCCCGCGACGCGGCCCGACAGGAAGTGATTGGGCAGGTGCGGATGCATCAGCGAGACGCCGGTGTCGAACAGCGTGGCCTCGACCGACTGGCCCCGGCCCGACAGCTCGCGCTCGCGCAGCGCCATCAGGATGCCGATGACCGCGTGCAGCCCGGTCGCGATGTCGATCACCGGGATGCCCATGCGCAGCGGCGCGCCGCCGCGTTCGCCGTTGACCGACATCAGCCCGGTCATGGCCTGCGCGACCGCGTCGTAGCCCGGCAGGCCGCCCAGCGGGCCGTCGGCGCCGAAGCCGCTGACGCGGCAGTGCACCAGGCGCGGGAAGCGTTCGCGCAGGAAGTCCTCGTAGCCGATGCCCCAGCGCTCGAGCGTGCCGGGCTTGAAGTTCTCGACCAGCACGTCGGCATCCGCCAGCAGGCGCAGCAGCAGCGCGCGGCCCTCGGGCAGCGAGAGGTCGAGCGCGACGCCCTGCTTGTTGCGGTTGACGCCGAGAAAGTACGAAGCCGCGCCGTCGAGAAAGGGCGGGCCCCAGTCGCGCGTCTCGTCGCCCTGCGGCGGCTCGACCTTGATCACCTGCGCGCCATGGTCGGCCAGCATCTGGGTGCAGAAGGGACCGCCGAGCACGCGCGACAGGTCGATCACGCGCAGGCCGGCCAGCGCGCCCGGCGTGGTTTGCGTCGCGTGCGTCATGCCGGGCTGGCCTCCGTGGCGCTGCGCCGCAGCACGCGCGTGGCCTTGGCCTCGTAGCGCGGCAGCACGCCCTCGTCGTGGCAGCGCACCTCGCACGTGAGGCCCAGCCGGGCCTTGAGCCGCGCGCGCACCTCGCGCGCCAGGTCGTCGCCCGTGCAGGCCGTGCCGGGCACGCGCTCCACGGCCACCTCCATGTGGTCGAGCACGCTGCGCTCGCTGTCGATGTAGATCTGCCAGGCATCCTTGGCCAGGCCCTCGACGCCGGCGATCACGTCCTCGATCTGCGAGGGATAGACCAGCACGCCGCGCACCTTGAGCATGTCGTCCGAGCGGCCGATGATGCGGCCGATGCGTGCATAGGCATGGCGACCGCAGGCGCAGCGGTAGGGCTGGGCCGAGCGGCGCACCAGGTCGCGCGTGCGCCAGCGCAGCACCGGCGAGGCCTCCTTGTCGAGCGTGGTGAACACGATCTCGCCGACCTCGCCCGGCGCCACCGGGCGCAGGGTCTGCGGGTCGAGGATCTCGCTGAGCACGCTGTCGTCGTTGACCAGGTGCATCTCGTCGTCGCCGTGCGAATGCGGGCAGGAAACGCCGAGCACCGGCCCGCCGGCCTCGGTGGTGCCGTAGATGTTGTGCGCCAGGAAGCCCTCGGGCATCAGCGCCTCCATCTCGCTGCGGAAGGTGGCCGACACCGACTGGCCGCCGAACAGCCCCACGCGCAGCGCCCAGTCGCGGCGCGGATCGATGCCGGCCTTGCGCGCCTGCTGGATCAGCGTCATCAGCCACAGCGGCGACATGGTCGTGACCGTGTGGCGGTGGTCGCGCAGCCACTGCACCATCAGCTCGCCGCGGCCCGGGCCGACGGGGAAGTTGACCGCGCCGTAGGCCTTGAGCGCCTCGTCCATCGAGCTGCCGCCGATCCACAGGCCATAGCCGTAGCCCTGGTAGACGCGATCGCCCGCGCGCACGCCCACGGTGCGGTAGATGCGCGCGAGCTGGCGCACCAGCGTGTCTTCCCAGTCTTTCTGCGTGAAACCGAACAGCACCGGCAGGCCCGTGGTGCCCGAGGTCGCGCAGAAGCGCACCACCTGCTCGAGCGGCACCGTGAGCAGCGGGTACGGATAGAGCGCGCGCAGATGGCTCTTCTCGAGCAGCGGCAGCGCCTGCAGCGCGGTGCGGTCCTTCAGGTCGAGCGGCGAGGCGCCGGCCGCCGCGAAATGCGCCCGCCACTGCGGCGACTCCGCGAGCCGGCGGCCGAGCGCGGCGAGCTTGGCGTCCTGGCGCGCCTGCAGTTCGTCGAGCGACAGGAAATCGTCGGCGGCATCGGCCGCGGCCTGCGCATTGCGGGATTCGGTCATGGGGCGTCTCCTTTGTTATTGGCTGCAGTCCGCGCTTCAGGCGGCGAGGTAGCGGCGCGTCTGCAGCACGCGAAAGCGCGGCAGCACGAAGGCGGTGTCGCACAGCGCCGCATTGCCGGCCGCGTTGTGGCCGCTCACATGCAGGTCGCTGAAGGCTGCCGACTGGTTCACCAGCACCGGGCCGGTCATGTCGAGCGTGAGGTGCACGCCGGCATCGGCGGCCGCGTTCTTCGCGCGACGCACGAAGGCCTCGTCGCGCGAATACACCGACCAGGTGATCGCGCCGCGCGAGCGCGTGACCTCGTGCGCATGCCGCAGCGCCGCGTCGGCGTCCTCGGTCACGATCAGCAGGCTGATCGGGCCGAAGTGCTCGCGCGCGATGGTGTCCAGGGCTTCGGGCGGCACGGCGTAGAGGGCCGGCGTGCGCAGCACCGCATCGGGCAGCTCGGGATGCGCGAGCCGGCGCGAGGCGAACACCGGCTCGCCGAGCGATGCCGCCTCGACGGCGCGTGCCTCGGTGGCATCGCTCTGGATCGCGCCCAGCAATTCGATGGCGCGCACCGGATCGGCGACCAGCTTGGCCACCGCCGTCGCGAGGTCGGCCTTGAAATCCTCGACCGTCTTCGCCGTGCCGTCCTGCAGCCGGATGCCCGCGCGCGGCAGGTACAGGCTCTGCGGCGTGGTGCACATCTGGGCGCTGTAGAGGCTCAGCGTGAGCGCGAGGTTGCGCACCAGGCCGGCGTAGTCGCCGGTGCTCTCGATCAGCACCGCGTTGACACCCGCCTTCTCGGTGAAGACATGGGCCTGGCGCGCGTGGCTTTCGAGCCAGTCGCCGAATTCGGGACCGCCCGTGAAGTCGATCAGCTTCACGCGCGCATCGAGCGCGAGTGCCTTGGTCTTGGGCGCGGCGCGCGTGTCGACCAGCAGCTGCACCACGTCGGCGTCGAGCCCCAGGCCCGCGAGCACCGTGCGTGCCGTATCGACGCACAGCGCGAGCGGCAGCACGGCCGTGGGATGCGGCTTCACGACCACCGGGTTGCCCGTGACCAGGCTCGCGAACAGGCCGGGGTAGGAGTTCCAGGTCGGGAAGGTGGCGCAGCCGATCACGGCCGCGATGCCGCGCGGCAGGATCTCGAAAGTCTTCTCCACGCGCAGCGGCCGGCGCGCATCGGGCTTCTCCCAGAGCACGCGCGCCGGATAGGCGCCCATCTCGCGCACGGCGATGGCCACGGCCTCGAGCGCGCGGTCCAGCGCATGCGCGGTGCCGGCCTGGAAGGCCATCGCGAACGGCTGGCCGCAGGCATGCATGCAGGCGAAGGCCATCTCGAAGGCGCGCTGCTGCAGCGCGTCGAGAATCTCGAGCGCCACCGCGGCGCGCTCGGCCGGGTCGAGTGCGGCCCAGGCCGGCGCCGCGGCTTCGGCGCGCGCGAGCACGGCATCGACCGGCTCGTCGGCGTAGGCGGTGTCGAGGGGCACGCCGAAGGCGCTGCGCTCCTCGCCGCGGATCGCGCCGTCGCGCCGCGTCCAGGCCGCGCGCACGGCGGCCTCGCCGGTTTCGCGCGAGCCGTCGGCATAGGCGGGATGCGCCGGATCCTCGGGATAGGCGCTGTGGTAGCCGCGGCGGGCCACGGCGGCGATCGCATCGGCCAGGCGGCCGGCGTGTTTCAGTTGCAGGTCTTGAAGGGTCATGGTGGGTTCAGAGCGTGGCGGCGGTGCCGAAGATCGCGGTGCATTGGCTCGACATGTAGCCGCCCGGCGCATGGGCCAGTGCAAGCTCGGCGCCGGCGACTTGGCGCGCGCCGGCATCGCCGCGCAGCTGCACCACCGACTCGATCGCGGTGTAGATGCCGAACATGCCGGGGTGGCCGAGCGAGAGTCCGCCGCCGCTGGTGTTCATCGGGAACTCGCCGCCCGGCGAGGCGCGGCCGCCATCGAGGAAGGCACCGCCCTCGCCCTTGGCGCAGAAGCCCGTGTCCTCGGCGAAGACGATCGGCATGATCGTGAAGGCGTCGTAGAACTGCACCACGTCGATGTCCTTCGGGCCCACGCCGGCCTGCGCATAGGCGGTGGCCGACGACACGCTGGCCGCGGTGCGCACCAGGTCCGGCATCTGCGCGATGCTGCGGTGCGTGGCGGCCTCGCCCACGCCGAGCAGGTAGACCGGCTTGCGCCGCAACTGCGCGGCGCGCTCGGCCGAGACCACGACCAGCGCGCCGCCGCCATCGGTCACCAGGCAGCAGTCGCGCACGGTGAAGGGATGCGCCACCGGCCGCGCCGCGATCACGTCCTCGATGCTCAGCGGACCGGGATCGGGCGCGTCGGCGTCGAGCCGCGCCCAGTCGCGCGCGCTCACCGCCACCTGCGCGAGCTGTTCGCGCGTGGTGCCGAACTCGTGCATGTGGCGCTGCGCGACCATCGCATAGGCCGCGAGCGGGCCAGGGTAGCCATAGGGCACTTCGTAGGGGTTGGGTTCGGAGTGCGTCGCGAACTGCCCGCCCGCCGATTTCTGCGTGCTGCCGTAGGCGATCAGCGCCACAGAGCACAGGCCGGCCGCGATCGCGGCACGCGCATGGTTGAGGTGCGCGAGGAAGGCGCCACCGCCGACCTGGGTCGAATCGGTGTAGCGCGGGCGCAGGCCCAGGTATTCGCACAGGCTCAGCGTCGGCATGAACAGCTGCAGCCCGGCCGCGAACACGCCGTCGACATCGGCCGGCGAGAGGCCCGCGTCGTCGAGCGCGCGCACCGAGGCCAGCGCCATCGCGTCGAGCGGCGAAGACAGGGCCGGCATCGTCGCGAAGCCGGTGCTGCCGATGCCGGCGATCGCGGCCGCGCCGCGCAGATTCGTGGCCGTCATGCGAGCGCTCCGAACACCACGCGGTGCGCGTCGTTCCAGGGCTCGATGCGCGCGACCACGCGCAGGCCGATACGCAGCGCGCCAGGCGCCGTATCGACCACGGTGGCCATCATGCGAAAGCCTTCGTCGAGATCGACCAGCGCGATGTTGAAGGCGCCGTCGCGCCGCTGCACTTGGGTGCAGGCGTGGACCGTGCCCTCGCCGCGGCTGGTGCGCCATTCGAGTTCGCCCGGCTGTCCACCCGGACCCACGGCCTGCGGCGGAAAGACCGCGCGGCCCGCGCCGTGGTCGAACTGGTAGGCCAGGCGGCCTTCGGCCAGCGCGGCGAGGAACAGTGCGCGCGGCGAACGTGCTGCTTCGGGAGCTTGGGTCATGTCCATTGCCTAGCGTCCGATGAAGCGCGGCTTGCGCTTCTGCTGGAAGGCGCCGATGCCCTCGATGCCGTCGGGCCCGGCCAGCGCCTCGGCCTGCGCGATCGCCTCGAGCTCGAGCGTCTCCTCGAAGGAACGCGCGCGCGACAGGATGCGCTTCGACGCGGCGAAGGCGGCGGTCGGGCCGCTCGCGATCTCGCGCGCCATCCGCAGCGCGATCTCGTCGAGCGCCTCGGCCGCCACGCTGCGGTTGACGAGCCCCATGGCGGCGGCTTCGCGTCCCGAGAACAGGCGGCCCAAGAAGATCAGCTCGGCCGCGCGGTGCGGCCCGACGCGTTCGCGCAGGTGATGGTGGCCGCCCGAGTCGAGCACCGCGCCGATGTTGCGGAACGGGCTGCCGAGCAGCGCATCGTCGGCGACCAGCGCGATGTCGCAGGCCAGCGCCAGCCCGAAGCCGAAGCCCAGCGCGGGGCCCTGCACCGCGGCGATCGTCGGCACCGGGCAGTCGCGCACGGCGGCCAGCACCGGGTTGATCCGCTCGCGCAGGATCGCGAGCGTGTCGTCGGTGCCGGGGTGCGTGTCCTTGAGGTCGCGGCCGGCGCAGAAGGCATGGCGCGTGCCACGTACCAGCACCGCGCGCGCACCGGCCGACACGGCCTCGCCGATCGCATCGCCGATCGCCGTCATCTCGTCGAGGCGCAGGCTGTTCTTCGCGGCGGGCCGGTCGATCGCGATGACAGCGAGCGGCAGTTCCAGCGTCAGGCGCACTGCATCGGTAGAGGTCGCTCCGCTCATCGCGCAGCCCCCTCGAAGGCCATCAGGATGCGCAGCTCGCTGGCCATCAGCAGCAGCCCGTTCTGGTTGTGGACGTTCCATTGCAGCCGCACCACGCCGTCGGTGCCCGGGCGCTTCACGGTCTTCTCGAGCACGGCGGCCTCCAGATGGATGGTGTCGCCGATGAAGGCCGGCGCCGTGAAGCGCAGCGCGTCGCTGCCGTAGTTCGCCACGATCGCCGGCGCCGCGGGCGGGATGCCGAGCCCGGCCGCATAGGCCAGCAGCATCAGGCCCGGCGCGATGCGCTGGCCGAAGCGCGTGCGCGCCGCATGGTGCGCGTCGGTGTGCAGCACGTACCAGTCGCCGGTCAGCGCGCACCACTGGAGGATGTCGGCTTCCGTGAGGGTGCGGCCGCGCGAGCGGAAGCGCGCGCCCTCCTCGATCCGGTCGAAGTGCTGCTCCAGGAATCCGCAGGTGCTGGTGATGTCGGTCATCGTGTCTTTATTTAACCTTCCGGACGGAATATAAATGAAGACGAAGACCCGGCGGCAGCTAGGGCTTACCCGAAGCCGCGGGAAAAGGCGCGATCGGGAGGTGTGTGGTCTTCAGCCGCCGCGCGCCGGCGAGGCCGCGGCGTCGACGCGCGCGAGCCATCGCAGGAAGGCCTCGGCGACGGCCGCGGGCTGCTCCAGCGTCGACATGTGGCCGCACTGCGGCACCGCGACGAGCTCGGCATCGCCGGGCAGCAGGCCCGCCATCTCCTCGCTCAGAGCCAGCGGCGTGATCTGGTCCTCGCGGCCGCACAGGACCAGGGCCGGCACCGTCAACGCCGGCAGCAGCTCGCGCGCATCGCGGCGCTGCATCGCTGCCTTCTGCTGCCGCGTGAAGCCCTCGCCACCGACCTGCCTCGCCATGTCGGCGAGCAGCTCGAGCAACGAGCGGTCCTGCGCATGCGCGGGGTGGAGCACGCGGGGCGTGAAGCTCTCGACCACCTGGGCGAAGCTCGCGCCGCCCGAGCTCAGCGCCGCGACCATTCGCCGCCGGTTCTGCGTGGCCTCCTCGGAATCGGCGCGCGCACCGGTGTCGAGCAAGGCGAGGCCCGCGATCCTGGCGCTGGCCTGCCGGCACACCTCGAGCGCGACATAGCCGCCCAGCGAGAAACCCGCCACCGCGAAGCTTCCTTCGGGCATCGCGGCCAGCGCGGTGGCGGCCAGCGCTTCCACGGTGTCGGCCCCATCGGTCGGCGACACGACGACATCACGCCCGGCGGGCAACGCCCGCCGCACGGGATCCCAGACGCGCGCGTCGTTCATGAGGCCGGGAAGCAGCAGCAGCGGTACGGTGTTCATCATGGCGAGTCCTCGGGTGGTGGCGTGTCGATGGGCTTGTTATAACTATGAAGTTGAGTTCATAGTCAAGTCACCCGGAGCCATTCCATGTGGATCGCAGAGTTCTCGCAGCAGGCCGGCCTCAGCGTCGCCACCGTCCGTTTCTATGTGCGCAACGGCCTGCTGCAGCCGAAGACGGGCCTGGCCGGCGGCACACGGCCTTATCTCGAGTTCTCGCCACGCGACCTGCGCCTGGCCGCCGCGATCCGCGCGGGCCAGGCCATGGGCATGTCGCTCGCCGAGATCCAGTTGCTGATGAACGAGCGCCGAGCCGGCGGCCGCGGCCGCATGCTGCAGGCCATGGTCGCGCGGCGCGACAGGCTGCGCCAGCAGCAGAAGGAACTCGCCGCGATGCTGCGCTTCGTCGACGCGAAGATCGCCTGGCTGCAGGCCGGCGCGCCCGGAGTGCCACCCGAGCCGCCGAAGATCGGCACGTGTTCGCCCTGAGCGGGGCGCGAGCTCAGGCCTTGAGCAATCCCCTGGCCCGCATGCTCTTCGCCGCCGCCGCGATGGCCTCGCGGGCGTCCCGTGGGGTCCAGCCGAGCACCTGCCTGGCCTTCTCGTTGGAGGTCTTCTTGGCGTGGCCGAGGTCGGGAATGAAGGGACGAAGCCCGGCATTGAAGAGCGCGACCGCGCGCAGCACGAGATCCGGGATCGTGCGGGTCGGAACACGCCGGGCCGATTTGCCGAGCGCCGCCTTGACGATGGCGCCGATCTCCCGCATCGCCAGCGCCTGGCCATTCGAGAGCAGGAAGCGTTCGCCCGCGGCCTCGGGATGGCTCATCGCCAGGATGTGCGCGCTGGCCACGTCGCGCACGTCGACGACCGGGATGAACAGGTTCGGGAAGCCCGGCATGTCCCCATCGAGCATGCGCTGGACCACATGGTTGGCCCCGGAGATGTTCCTGCCCAGCACCGGCCCCATCACCGCGACGGGAAGCATGGTGGCCAGTTCCAGCCCACCGCCCTCGGCGGCGATGAAGGCCCATGCCGCGCGCTCGGCGAGGGTCTTGCTTCTGCCGTAGGCATCGACGCCGGGGCCGTCGAGCACGGTCCAGTCGTTCTCTGTGAAAGTGTGGCCGTCGTGGGGATGTCCCCAGCTCACGGCATGGAACGCGGAGGTGAGGACGACGCGCTTAACGCCCGCGTCGCGCGCTGCCCGCAGCACGCGCAGCGTGCCTTCGCGCGCGGGGACGATCAGGTCATCCTCGTTCGCCACATGCCCGGGCTGCACCGGGGACGCGACATGCAGCACGACCTCGACATCGGCCATGGCCTGCGCCCAGCCTTCGTCGCGCAAGAGGTCGGCGGCGACGAAGCTCAGCCTGTCGCCGAGCACCATGCCCGTATCGACGAGCACGGCTCGCGCCTCGGCCTCCTTGTCGAGCGAACGGACGGTGGTCCGCACGCGATGATCCTGCTCGAGGAGCTGGAGGATGCAGTGACCGGCGATGAAGCCGGAGCCACCTGTGACGAGGACATGCGAAGAGGTCATGAGAGCGTGCTTTCGTTGTTCATTCCTGGTCGGCGGTCTGGCGTTCGCGCCAGCGAGAAGGGGTGGTCCGCTCCCAGTTGCGAAACGCACGGGCGAACGAATTGGGCTCGACGAAGCCGAGCAGCATGGCGATGGCCACCGGATCGAGCGCGGTGTTGGCGAGCAGCCGCGTCGCCGTCGTGTGCCTCACCGCGGCCAGCTGCTGCTGGAAGCTCGTTGCGCATTCGTCGAGGCGGCGCTGGAGCGTGCGGCTGCTGAGGTGAAGCCGGCCCGCCACCGCCGCGATGCTGGGCTGGCGGCCCTCGCTCAGCTGGCGTGCGATGGCCACGCGCGTCTCGGCCACGAGCGGGGACAGGCCTTCGCCGCGGGACGCCCTCTGCTCGAGGCCTTCCAGCACGCGCGCAAAGGCTCCGCCGTCGGCCGTGACGAACGGCACGTCGAGCGCCGCGCGGTCGAACACCATCGCGTCGTGCGTGGCCCCGAAGACGATGGGGCATCCGAAGTGGCGGCGCAGCAGCGCCTGATGCTGGGGCCGACGCGCCAGTTCGAGTCGAATCGGCGCGATCCGCCCGGCGCTGCCATGCCGCGCCAGTTCCCGCAACGAGGCCATGGTCATGTCGACGAGCAGGCGCGGCACCTCGCTCGTGGCCAGGAGCCAGCGATAGCGCACCGTCGTCTGCTCGCCCACGGTCTCGACTTCGACGAGCTCGGGGCAGGTCAGGCGCTTGTAGCGCGAGAGGGCCGCCAGCGCGCGGCGAAAGTCGGCCGCGTGCAGCGCAACGATCGACGCAACGCCATAGCCGCGTGCGATTCCCTCGGCACCGAAGCGAAGTCCCGCGGACGGATCGTCGAACGCCTCGTCCGCCACGGCCCAGATGCGGAAGAACTCGCTCGTGCTCCACGCGTTCGACGGCTTCACGCCGGCACGCTCGCACAGCCGCTCGATGGGGAGGCCGGACTTGGCGAGGACGAGGGAGGACACCGAGAAGGTGTCGTGGCGAGTCATGCGCAAAGAATAGGAGGGCGAGGCGAGGCCGGCAAATCCGATCGCGCCAAAAGGAGAAGCGGGTTCCATGGCCCTTCGCTCAGCCCACGCGGGAGGCTACTGCGCGCACCGGCGCGGCGACTCGCGCAACACGATCCCGTGCAGGCACACGCCGCTCGCCTGCTCGGTCAGCGTCTCGAGGCCCAGGCGCCCGCGGGCTGATACCAGGTGTAGGTCGAGTTCAGCATGCCGTGCATCGGCATCGCATCTTGGATGCGCCTCTCGCCATTACCTTTCGGCAGCGATTGCAAGCGCGCTGTCCACGTCGCGGATGTGCCGCGCCAAGGTTTCGACGAACGCGGCCGCGGCGGGGCCGAGCGGCCGGCGCGGATGCGTCACGCACACCAACAGGCGCGACAGCCTCGGAGATGTCACGGCGCACCCTTGCAAGCTGCCGTCCGCGAGTTGCCGGCGCAAGGCGATACGAGGCAGTAGCGTGCAGAACTCGCTGCCCTGAACCAGCTTCAGGATGGCGCTGATCGAGTCGATCTCCACGCCGGGCACCAGCGCGACGTCCTCGGCCTGCGCGAAGCTTTCGACGATACCGCGCAGGCCATGCTGGCGCGTCGGAAGCACCAGTGGAAGTTGAGCGAGACGGCTGAACGGCATCGACTTTGGCAAGGGCGCATGTTTCGGACCTGCCACGAGCAGCATGTCCTCCTTCGCAATCGGCTCCGAGCTGAGCGCGAGCGGACGACGCGGCTTGTTGATGATGGCCGCTTCGAGTTGCCCGACAGACACCGCGTCGGTGAGTTGCGCGCTGAACCCATCGGTCAGCGACAGCTCGACCTTCGGGTGACGTGCGGCGAACTCCAGCAGCGCGTCCGCCAGCACACCCTCGGCGATCGTCTCGATCATCCCGATGCGCACCTGTCCCGTGAGCTCCGCGCTCGTCTGCAGCATCTGCTCGCGCGCGCGAGAGAAATCGCCGACCACCGGAAGAAAGAGGCGATACATGCGACGTCCCTCGCTCGTGGGCTCCATGCCCTGCGGCGTGCGCACGAAAAGCTGGCGTTCGAGCTCATCCTCCAGCCGGGTGATCTGCATGCTCAACGCGGGCTGCACGATGTTCAGGCGCCGTGCGGCGCGCGTTACCGACCCCTCTTCGTAGAGGCAGACGAAGTATTGGATCTGACGAAATTCCATGGGCTACATCTCCACGGGAGGACCGCGAATGTCCATCACATAAATTGAATATCAGCATAACTTATCATTAATTGATTTTATGCACATGAATTTCTAGACTTTTTGCGATGGGGCGCCTTGCCCTTCCCACTGTTCCGCGGCAATCAGGCAGGAGCCATGACGCGCCATGGAACATGCAACGCAAGAAGAAATGAACGATCTGCGAGCACTGAATCTGATCGATGGCCGCTGGCAGGAGGCCGCGAGCGGTCGGCACGGCACCCGCCACGACCCTGCCGACGGCAGCACCTTGGGCCAGCACGCCGCCTCGGATCGCAGGGACGCCGATGCGGCGATCGCCGCGGCCCGACGCGCCTTCGAAGCGCCCGCCTGGGCCCAGAACCCTCGCTTGCGCCAGATGGTCATGCTGCGCTGGGCCGACAGGCTCGAAGCTCGCGCGGAAGCACTGGCTCAGTTGCTGACGCGCGAGAACGGCAAAGTCCTCGCACAGTCTCGCGCGGAGATCGGGGGCGCGATCTCCGAGATCCGCTATTACGCCGGTTTGACCCGCTACATGCCCGGGCATGTGTTCGAGGTGGAACCCGGAGCCTTCGCGACCCTGATCAAGGAGCCGGCCGGCGTGGCCGGGATCATCGTGCCGTGGAACGCACCGGCGGTGCTGCTGATCCGCTCGCTCACACCAGCGCTCGCCGCAGGCTGTACCGCGGTCGTCAAGCCCGCGCCGCAGACGGCCCTGATCACCGCGGCTTTGATCGCCGACCTGCACGCTGTCGAGAATCTTCCCGCAGGAGTGATCAACCTCGTCAGCGAAGACGGCCACGAGGTGGCCGCGCGGTTGGTTGAGTCGCCCGATGTCGATGTGATCAGCTTCACCGGCTCCAACGCAACGGGCCAGCGCATCATGGCTGCGGCAGCGCCGACGATGAAGAAGCTCTCGCTCGAGCTGGGAGGAAAGTCGGCCTGCCTGGTCTTCGAAGACGCGGACGTGGACGCGGTCGCGCCGGCTCTGGCAGCAGCCGCCACCATCATCAGCGGCCAGCAGTGCACCGCCGCGCGGCGTGTTCTCGTTCACGCACGCCATTACGAAGCGATGAAGAAGGCATTGGCGAACGCGCTGCGAACGCTGCGCGTGGGCCCGGGCGGCGCCGAGGGCATGCAGATCGGGCCGATGATCGACCTCGCAACCGCGCGCGCCGTTGGCGAACGCATCGGGCAAGCCATGGAGGCCGCAGACGAAGTCTTGCTGCGCGGTGGTGCGGGGACCGGGCCCCTGGCCACCGGCGCCTACCTCACGCCAACGCTGATCGCTCACCGCGACACGAACGCTTTCTTCGTCCAGGAAGAGATCTTCGGACCACTGGTGGTCATCGAGCGCTTCGAGGACGAAGCCGAGGCGGTTGCACGCGCGAACCACTCCGAGTACGGCCTCTCGGCAAGCGTATGGACCCATGACGGAGCCCGAGCGATGAGGGTGGCTCGTGCCCTGCGAAACGGCACGGTCTGGATCAACGACCACAACAAGCTCTTCGCGGAAGCCGAAGCGGGTGGCTACAGGCGCAGCGGTCTGGGTCGGCTGCACGGCTACGACGCGCTGATCGACTTCCAGGAGATCAAGCACATCTACCAGCAGGTCGGCACTGTCTGAAGGCCACGTCGTGACCGCCAATCCCGCCACCCGAACAGCAGACCTGTCGCAGCGCCCCCACCTGGGCCGACCCGCCCGACGCGTGGAAGACCGGGCCCTGTTGACCGGCCAGGGCCGCTTCGGCGATGACGCACCCGTGCGTGCCGGTACCCTCCACGCCGCCATCGTGCGGTCGCCGCATGCGCATGCCAAGTTGCTCGCGCTGCGCACCGCCCGCGCCGAGGCTTCGCCCGGGGTGCGCGCGGTGCTCACTGGCGCCGATGTGCAGCGCTGGTCGAAACCATTCATCGTGGGCGTGAAGCAACCCATGGAACTCTGGGCACTCGCCATCGATCGTGTCCGCTATGTCGGCGAGCCGGTGGCAGTGGTGATCGCCGAGAACCGCTACTTGGCAGAGGATGCATCGGACCTCGTGGAAGCCGACTATGAAACGCTTCCCGCGGTGATCGACATCGAGTCCGCCGCGGCCGATGACGCACCAGTGCTGCACGAGCGAGTAGGTAGCAACGTGGTGAGCGACCGCAGCTTCCGATACGGCGATCCAGAGGCTGCTTTCGCCCTCGCGCCTCACCGGGTTTCGATCACGGTCCACTACCCACGCAATTCGTGCACCCCGATCGAGACCGGCGTGGCGATCGCAGAGTTCATTTCCGAGCAGGAGGGCTACGAACTCCAGTCCAACTTCATGGGACCGTTCTCGCTGCACACGGTGATGGCCATGGCATTGAAGGTCCCAGGTAACCGGCTGCGCCACCGCACCTTCCCCGACTCGGGTGGCAGCTTCGGTGTCAAGCAGGCGGTCATGGCTCCGGCTGTGTTGATGTGCCTGGCCGCGCGCAAGGCTGGCGCGCCCGTCAAATGGGTGGAGGACCGCCTCGAGCACCTCAGCGCGGCCACCTCCGCCACGGGTCGACTGTGCCATGCCGAGGCGGCGGTCGACCCCGATGGTCGCATCACCGCGCTCTCGCTCGATCAGTTCGATGACTGTGGCGGCTATCTGCGTGCCCCGGAGCCGGCCACCTTCTACCGCATGCATGGATGCCTGACCGGCGCCTATGCGATTGCCAACCTACGGGTACGCAACCGAGTGGTACTGACCAACAAGACGCCCACCGGCCTGGTGCGTGGCTTCGGCGGGCCGCAGGTGTACTTCGCTCTCGAGCGCCTGGTACAGCGCATCGCCGTCGAACTCTGCCTCGATCCACTCGACGTTTATCGCCGCAACTTCATTCCGCGCGACGCATTCCCCTATCACGCCGCGGCCGGCGCTCTGATCGATTCGGGCGACTACCACCGCGCGCTCGAGATGGTGGTGGCCGAAGGAGAGCTCGACATGCTGCGCCGCCGGCAGCAGGAAGCACGCGCTCAGGGACGGCTCTACGGCATCGGCTTCGCGGCGATCGTGGAACCATCGGTCTCGAACATGGGCTACATCACCACGGTGCTGCCGGCGGAACAGCGCGCCAAGGCGGGGCCCAAGAATGGAGCGACCGCGGCAGCCACGGTGAGCATCGACCCGCTGGGCGGCATCAATGCGGTGATCGCATCCGCGCCGGCCGGGCAGGGTCACCGCACCGTCTGTGCCCAGGTGATCGCCGATGCTTTCGGGGTGAATCCGGCCGAAGTGACCGTCAATGTCGAGTTCGATACGCAAAAGGATGCCTGGTCGGTAGCGGCCGGCAACTATTCGAGCCGTTTCGCCGGCGCCGTGGCGGGAACCCTGCATCTGGCCTGCCTGAAGCTGCGCGACAAGCTGGCGCGCATCGCAGCCCCCACGCTGGGCTGCGCGCCAGAGGAGGTAGTTTTCGCCGGCGGAAAGATCCATGTGCGCCAGGCACCCGACAAGGGTCTGCCCTTTGCCCGGTTCGCGGCCAGTCCGCACTGGGCACCCGCGCTGCTGCCGCCCGGCGAGGATCCGGGCCTGCGCGAGACCGCCTTCTGGACCGCGCCACAACTCGCCGCGCCGGACGAGGACGACCGCGTCAACACATCGGCGGCATATGGCTTCGCTTTCGATCTCTGCGCGGTGGAAGTCGATCGTGACACCGGCCGAATTCGCATCGACCGCTATGTCACCGCACACGACGCGGGAACGCTGCTCAACCCTGCCCTGGCCGACGGGCAGATTCGCGGAGCATTCGCACAGGGACTGGGCGCGGCCCTGATGGAAGAGTTCCGCTACGGCACCGACGGGAGCTTTCAGTCGGGCACCTTCGCCGACTACCTCGTGCCCACGACCTGCGAGGTGCCCGACCCCTTGATCCTTCATCTGGAGACGCCAAGCCCCTTCACCCCGCTGGGCGCCAAGGGTCTGGGCGAGGGCAACAACATGAGCACGCCACCCTGCATTGCGAATGCAGTGGCCGACGCACTCGGCGTTTCCGATATCCGACTGCCCCTCAAACCTTCGCGGGTGCTCGAACTCCTGGGCATCGACGATCCTTTCCCTTCGAGCGGAAGCCGCACCGCAACGGACGCCGCCCGTACTGGGGTCGAGCATGGCGACGAACACTCACTGCCGGACGCTTCCCCACGCAAGAGCGGCAAGGCGCTTTCGGCACGGGGCGAAATCACGCTGCCCGCCACGCCGGAGGCGGTTTTCGCGGTCCTGCTCGACCCGAAGGCGTTGGCACGCGTGATTCCCGGCTGCCATGCGCTCGAAGAGACCGCCCCCCATCGCTATCGGGCGGATGTCACCGTAGGCGTCGGAATGATCAAGGCCCGCTACGCGGCAGAGGTTTCGCTGAGCGACCTCGACCCACCGCGACGCCTTCGACTCGCGGGATCGGGGATCTCGAGCATGGGCAGTGCCCGCGGCGAAGGACTTGTGACGCTGAGTGCCACGGACGGAGGAACGCTCCTGAAGTACGACTACGAGGCGGAGGTCTCCGGCAAAGTCGCGGCCGTTGGCGCACGCATGCTCGAGGGAGCCGCCAAGATCGTGTTGCGCCAGCTCTTCGAACAGCTCGGACGCCAGGCGGGAGGACAAGAAGGGATCGACGCTGCCGCGGCTTCCACCAGCTTGTGGCAACGCTTGCTACGCCGACTGGGCGTGGGGGGTCATCGATGAAGCCGGCCGCTTTCGACTACGTCCGCGCCGAGAGCGCGGCCGAGGCTGCGCACGAGTTGCAGCGCCGGGGCACGAATGCGCGCATCCTGGCAGGTGGTCAGTCGCTGATGGCGGTGCTCAACATGCGGCTCGCGCAACCGTCCGCGTTGATCGACATCTCGCGCACCGCCGACCTCCACTACGCTCGTCCAGAGGGCGGGATGCTGGAGGTGGGCGCTGCGGTCACGCAGGGCCAGCTTGAATGGCGCGACGCTCTTTCATCCGAAGTGCCGCTGCTCGCGCAAGCGATTCCCTTCATCTCCCACTTCCAGATCCGCAACCGCGGTACTGTCTGCGGTTCTGTGGCCCACGCCGATCCCAGCGCGGAGATACCGCTGGTGCTGCTTGCCCTGGACGGCGAAGTGGTGTTGCGCAGCACCAAGCGGCGGCGCACCCTCCCCGCCGCCGACTTTTTCCAGGGCATGCTGTTGACGGCGCGCGAGCCCGATGAGCTACTTGAAGCGGTCCGTTTCCCACTCGCCCCCACCGGACAGCGCAGTGCATTCGACGAGTTCTCGATGCGTCATGGCGACTTTGCGATCGTCTCGGTCGCGGCCGTGGCCGATGCTCGGGGACTTCGTCTTGCCATCGGCGGTGTGGCAGATCGTCCGCGCCTCGCACGGTGGCCTGCGGATCTTCGCGGCGCGGACCTGGAAGCCGCGCTCAACGACTTGGCCTGGGAACTCGAAGCGCAGGACGACGCGCATGCAAGCGCGGCATTCAGACGTCAGCTCGTGCGCCGTCTCGGCGCGAAACTGGTTCGGCAGGTCACGGAGCCCGTCCAATGAAAGAAATCGCCCACGACAGCCTGCACATGGTGCGACTGAAGCTCAACGGACATGCGCGCGGTGCCCGGTGCACACCCCGCATGCTGCTGTCCGACTTCCTGCGCGAAGGACTCGGTGCCACCGGCACCCATGTCGGCTGCGAGCACGGTGTTTGCGGCGCGTGCACGGTACAGATCGACGGCGTGGCCGCCCGCTCATGCATGACGCTTGCCGTGCAGGTCGAGGACCGCGCGGTCGCCACGGTCGAGGGCCTTTGTGCATCGGACGGTCCACTGTCGGACCTGCAGGAAGCCTTTGCCCGCAACCACGCACTGCAATGCGGTTTCTGCACCGCAGGCATCCTGATGTCGTGCGATGACTACCTGCGCAGGCGCCCCTTGCCGAGCGAACAGGAGGTCCGCGAGATGCTCTCGGGCCATCTGTGCCGCTGCACCGGCTACACGCCCATCGTCCGTGCGGTCATGGAAACCGCCGCGCACCGCGCAACCTTGCAATCCCCCGCTGAAGAGAACTGACATGCTGGACCTCGGAACGACCTTCCTCCAAAGCGTGGAGCGCAGCCCGCACGCCATGGCGCTCGTCGATGGCGCGGTGCGGCTGACCTATCTCCAATGGCACGAACGGGTGGTGCGCGTCGCGGGCAGCCTTGCGGCGCTGGGCCTTCGGCGCGGCGACCGGCTGCTGTCGGTGATGCAGAACCGTCATGAGGCCGCAACCCTGCACTGGGCCTGCCAACTCAGCGGCATCGTGATCGTTCCGCTGAACTGGCGCGCCAAGGCCGAGGAGATCGACTATTGCATCGCCGATGCGCAGGCCAAGGCCGTGTTCTTCGAGCCAGTGAGCGAGGCCGCGGTGCGGGACAGCGGCGCCGCGCGCGGCCTTCCGTGCATCGGTGCCGGCGCGATCGGCGAAGGAGCCGCCACGGCGCATTGGGATGCCTTTTGCTCCGGCGCCCGCGATATCGGGCCCATCGGAGATGAAAGCACGGCGGACGCGCAAGACATCTCGCTCATGCTCTACACCTCGGGCACCACCGGCAAGGCCAAGGGCGTTCCCCGCCGGCATCGCCATGAGCGCGCGGCCGCACTTGCGCACGTGGCGCAGAACCAATACGGCCGTGGCGAGTGCACGCTCGGCGTCATGCCGCTGTACCACACGATGGGCGTACGTTCGCTGCTCGCGATGGCGCTGGTGGACGGGTGCTTCGTCTGCCTGCCGCGCTTCGATACGCATCAGGCTTTGGCCCTCATCAAGAGCGAACGTGTCACTTGCCTCTATCTGGTCCCCACGCTCTATCACGACATGCTTGCTCAGCGTGAGCGCGATGGCGGTGGTTTCGGCCCCGCCCCGGACATCGCGTCGGTGCGCAAGCTGGGCTTTGCAGGCGCACCGATGCACGACGCACTGCTTCAAAGACTTCAGCGCGCCTTCGAGCCGGAGCTCTTCGTCAACCATTACGGATCGTCGGAGGTCTACACCTTCTCGATCGACCCGGACGCCGTCCGCAAACCAGGCAGCGCCGGGCGCGCGGGCCTCAACACGCGGCTGCGTGTCGTCAGGCTCGACGCCACGGGTTCCAGCGAGGAGGCCGCCATGGCCGCTGCGCTGGAGGAAGGCCAGATCGTGGCGGACCTTCGCGGCGACGAGGCTTTCGAAGGCTATTGGCAGCGGCCCGATGCCGATGCGAAGTCGCTGCGCGACGGCTGGTACTTCACCGGTGATACGGGTTACTTCGATGCCGACGGCGATCTCTTCGTGACCGGGCGCGTCGACGACATGATCATCAGCGGCGGAGAGAACATCTCACCGCTCGACATCGAGTCCGTCATCTCTCTTTGCCCGGGCGTGGGCGAGGTGGCGGTCGCCGGCCTTTCCGACCCGCGCTGGGGACAGCGGGTGGTCGCATTCGTCACGCGCGCCGACGACTCGAACGAACTCGATGCACAGGCGCTGGACGCGCATTGCCGCCGCTCGGACCTGCCGAACTTCAAACGCCCGCGCGAGTACGTCTTTCTCACCGAGATTCCGAAATCCCCCGTCGGAAAGATCCTGCGTCGCAAGCTGGTGGCAGGCGAGTACGAGACCGCTCCCGACGGCCGCTGAGCCGGCCCCTCACTTTCCACTTCTCATGGCAGGAAATCTCATGACCACCGACCGCTCAGCCGAAGACACCGCGCCCGCTCCGTTCACCGATCTGCGCAAGTGGCTCACCCATCTGGATCGCACGGGCCGCCTGGCCGTCATCCGCGAAGGCACGCCGCTGAACCATCGTCTGGCAGGCATCGCCAAGCGGCTCGACGGCAAGCAGGCCGCCTTCTTTCCCAAGCCCGACGGACATCACGGCGTACCCGTGGTATCAGGCTTCATGTCCCGCCGATCGTGGATCGCCGAGGCGATGGGCGTGCCGGAAGACCAACTGCTGCGGCGCTTTCGCGAGGCCGCCGCGAACCCATTGCCCTGGCGCGAGGTGCCACTGGCGGAAGCCCGCTGCCAGGAAGTGGTCCATCGCGACCGCGACGCCAGGGAGGTTCTGCCGATCCCGACGCACAGCGAGCACGACAACGGGCCCTACATCACGGCCGGCCTGGTCATCGCGCGAAACCCCAAGAGCGGTATCCAGAACGTTTCGATCAACCGGATCCAGGTTCACTCGAAGGAGCGCATGGCGATCCTGATGCTGCCCCGGCACCTCTGGGCGTTCTACAAGGAGGCCGAATCGCGCAACGAACCGCTGGAAGTCGCGGTGGCGATCGGCATCGATCCCCTGACGCTGCTGGCCTCGCAAGCGATCGCTCCCATCGACTTCGACGAGCTGGAGATCGCGGGTGCCTTGCACGGTGCTCCTCTGAAAGTAGCGAAGTGCCTGACCAACGATGTGCGCGTGCCCGCCGACAGCGAGATCGTGATCGAGGGCCGCATCCTGCCCGGGGTGCGCGAGTCCGAGGGGCCCTTCGGCGAGTTCCCCAAGTACTACAGCGCACGCGAGCACCGCGAGGTCATCCAGGTGGACGCCATCACGCACCGCCACCATCCGATCTACCACACCATCGTGCCCGCGGAAATGGAGCACCTGCTGCTGGGCTCGATCCCGCGCGAGGCCACGCTGCTGGCTCACCTGCAGCGCAGCTTCCCGAACGTGAGCGACGTGCACCTGGCGATCGGCGGCGTGGGCCGCTATCACCTGTACGTGCAGATCCGCAAGACGCATGATGGTCAACCCAAGAACATCATCTGCGCGGCCTTTGGCGCGCATTACGACATCAAGCAGGTGATCGTGGTGGACGAGGATGTGCAGGTCCACGATCCAATGCAGGTCGAATGGGCCGTTGCGACGCGCTTCCAGGCGGATCGCGACCTGGTCGTCATTGCGGGTGCGCAGGGCTCGGCGCTCGATCCCTCCACCACCGTCGGGCAGGATTTCTCGGGGGGTGTGCCACCTGCACATTCGCAGGGATTGAGCGCCAAGATGGGACTGGACGCTACCCGACCCGTTGTCTATCCGGAGCATGTGTTCACCAAGGTGCGCGTTCCGGGCGAAGACGAAGTCGACATTGCCGACGAGATCGACACCGCTTCGCGGATCGACTTCGAGGCGATCGGAGCCGGCACGTGAAACGCCGTCTGATCGTGGCCATCACCGGGGCGAGTGGCACGATCTACGGCGTGCGGCTCCTCCAATTGCTTCGTGCAATGCCCGACTGGGAAACGCACCTCGTGATGTCGGCATCCGGCGCCCTGACGGCCTCGCAAGAGCTCGACATCAAGCGCTGCGACATCGAGGCCCTGGCCGATGTGGTCCACAACGTGAAGGATATCGGCGCAGCCGTGTCCAGCGGTTCGTTCAGGACCGCCGGGATGGTGGTTGCCCCCTGTTCGATGAAGACACTCGCCGGTATCGCGCACGGCCTCGCGGACAACCTGGTGAGCCGCGCTGCCGACGTCGTTCTCAAGGAGCGCCGCCGCCTGGTCCTGCTGGCACGGGAGACGCCCTTCAATCTGGCGCACCTTCGCAACATGACCGCCGTGACCGAGATGGGAGGCATCGTCTTTCCTCCCGTGCCGGCGTTCTATGCCCGGCCGGCATCGATCGAGGACATGGTCGACCACACCGTGGGCCGCGTGCTCGACCTCTTCGACATCGAGCATCGGGATCTGGTGCAACGCTGGGAAGGCCTGCGCCGTCCGGAGCATGTCGCCTGATCGTTCCCGGACCGGACACGCCGATCTGCCCCGGTCCTGATCCATCGCTTCTTCATCACCCTTCTTCAGGAGTAACCATGCCCCAGCTTTCGCACCCCGCACACACCCTGCTCGGGAAACTCGACGGCTTCCGCGTCGAGATCGACTCCGCACGCGAGCGCGCGGACATCGTGCTCATGCGACCGCCCTACAACATCATCTCGATGGCACAACGAGACCAACTTCGCCTGACCTTCGAAGCGCTCGACGTGAACCCGTCCGTTCGTGTCATCGTGCTGCGCGCCGAAGGCGAGCACTTCTCCAGCGGAGGGGACATCAAGGGCTTTCTGGAAGCTTCGCCCGAGTTTGTGTCCAAGCTGGCCTGGAACATCGCCGCCCCCGCGCGCTGCGAAAAGCCCGTGATTGCGGCAAATCGCGGCTACTGTTTTGGCGTCGGCTTCGAGATTTCCCTGGCCTGCGACTTCCGCATCGTCACCGAGACGACCCGCTATGCGCTGCCCGAGCAGAAGCTGGGCCAGATCCCGGGTTCGGGCGGCTCCGCGCGACTCCAGAAGATGGTGGGCATCACCCGCACCAAGGACATCGTGATGCGCTCGCGCCGGATCCCCGGCAAGCAGGCCTGCGAATGGGGCGTGGCAACGGAATTCGTCGCCGACGCGGAACTCGAGGCCGCGACCGACCGCCTTGCCGACGAACTGCGCGGCTTCTCGCCGCTTGCTCAGCGCACCGCGAAGAAGCTTCTCAACGACACGGAGGACTCCACGCTCGCCGTCGCGATCGAACTCGAGGGGCACTGCTACAGCCGGCTGCGCAGTTCGGACGACTTCCGCGAAGGCGTGGAAGCCTTTCACGGCAAGCGCGAACCGAAATTCAGCGGCCGCTGAATCGCGCCTGGCCTTGCGAGGCGGGAGGACCGGATGTTCGCCTCCATCTGTGACCTTTTTTCATCCTCGCGTTTCCCCGGGACGGCTCGAAGAATGGGCCAAGTCTTTCTACCATTCGTGAACCGACGCGACACCATCCACACGAGGTGTCGCGGCGGCAACAACATCGAATGGAGACAAGCCCCGTATGACCGTATTCCTCGCGCCCGGCGCGGCACGCCGAACCTGGCGTCGACTGTTCGCCACCTTTCTACTCGCAGCCGTCTGCGCAGGTTCCGCACAGGCGGAATGGCCTGAGCGCGAGATCGGCTTCATGGTCCAGTTCGGCCCTGGCGGCACCACCGACCTTGTCGGCAGGGCGCTCTCGGCGGAGCTCTCCAAGAGCCTGGGCCAGCCGATCGTCGTGCTGAACCGCCCGGGCGGGCAGGGCACCGTGATGGGGTCGCTACTCGCACGTGCACAGCCCGATGGCTACCAGATCGGCATGCTCTCCAGCGGCCTGGCGCTCTGGCAACTCGTGACCGACAAGCCCTACACGGTCAAGGATTTCAGCAGCATCGCGAGCGTTGGCCGCTACGTCTTCGCGGTCGTGGTCAATGCCGACTCGCCCTACAAGACGATCGAGGATCTCATTGCAGCTTCGCACAAAGCCAAGGGCGGCATCAATTTCGGGGGGCCAAGCTCGGTCAACACGCTGGGCATGCTGCTGCTGGCCGAGAAGACCGGCATGCAGTTCGAGACCGTCAACTACCGCTCAGGCTCCGACTCGGTGGTCGCATTGCTCGGAAACCAGATCGACGTGGTCGTTCAGAACCCGACGGACTTCATGCCCTATGTGAAAGCCGGCAAGCTGCGGGTGCTGGCGGCCTGCAGCGAGACGCGGCTGAGGGACCTGCCGGACGTTCCCACCTTGCGGGAACTGGGATACGACGTGGTCACCGATGCCTACTTCGGCGTGGGTGCGCCGGCCGGTCTGCCCGAGCCCCTGCGCGCGAAGCTGGAAGCCGCCACCCTGAGGGTGGCACGCGATCCCGCCTTCCAGAAGCAGCTGATCCAGACCTACGGCATCGAACCCGCCCCGCTGAGCGGCGCGGAATATCGCGCCGTCATCGAGAAGGCCCAGATCACCGTGGCCAAGCTCAAGAGCCGCTTCCCCTCTTCTTCTCCCAAGTAACGCCCTCCCATGTCCTCTCTGGAAAACCAAGCGGCCGGCACCGTCGCCGACCGTGTGGCCGCCGCATGCCGACGCCACGGCGTGCAAGTCGTCTTCGGCCAATGCAACCCGGTGCGCTTTCATCTGGCCGTACCGCACCACGGCATGCGCAACATCGGCTATCGCACCGAAAACGCCGGCGGCGCAATGGCCGATGGCTTTGCGCGCGTCGCGAGGCAGGCCGCCGTTGTCACCGCACAGAACGGACCGGCGGCCACCTTACTGGTCGCGCCGCTGGCGGAAGCCCTGAAATCCTCCGTGCCCGTCGTGGCCCTGGTGCAAGACGTCCCTGTCGGCGCGCGAGAGCGCAACGCCTTTCAGGAATACGACCATCAGAAGCTGTTCGCCGGCTGCAGCAAGTGGGTGGGACGCATCGACACGCCCCAGCGCGTCGACGAGTGGGTCGATATGGCTTTTCGGGTCGCGACCAGCGGCCGCTGCGGTCCCGCCGTGCTCTTGCTGCCGGTGAATGTCGGCGATGCACCAGCGAGTGGCGAATCGACGCGTCGCGCCCACAACGGCGGCTTCCCGCTCGACCCGGTGGTCGCGGCACCACAACGTCTGAAAGAGGCAGCAGAACTGTTGATGGCCGCGCGCAGGCCGCTGGTCATCGCGGGCGGGGGCATTCACCTGTCAGGCGCATCCGAGGCGTTGGGCGCGCTTCAGGAGCGCTTCAGCCTGCCGGTGGCCACCACCATGATGGGCAAGGGTGCGGTGTCGGAGCAACATGCACTGTCGCTCGGCGTGATCGGCAATGTACTGGCCGAGGGCGCGCCGGCCTGGGAAGCACGCGAACTCATCACCGAGGCGGACCTGGTGCTGCTGGTGGGTACCCGCACGGCAGCGAACGGCACCGATACCTGGAACCAGTATCCCCGCCGGGCTCGCTTCATCCACATCGACATCGATCCCGTGGAGATCGACCGAAACTACGAAGCCCTGCGGCTCGTGGGCGATGCGCGCCTGACGCTCGAGGCGCTGGCCGACGCGATGACGGAACTCGACGGGTCGGCACGCCGCGAAGCGCGAGGCGTGCTGGAGGACACGATCGGTGCCTCGCGCCGCGCCGCGTTGCGGCTGCAACACCGGGTCCGCACGGAGGACCGGCAGCCGATCCGTCCCGAGCGGCTGATGCATGAGCTCGAGCAGTTGCTTCCCTCGGACGCGATCGTCACGGCCGATGCGAGCTATGCGTCGATCTGGGTTTCCATGTACCTCACGGCTCGCCGGGCCGGCGACAGGTTCCTGCTCCCGCGAGGGCTGGCGGGATTGGGATGGGGTCTGCCGCTGGCCATGGGCGCCAAACTGGCGCGGCCAGGAGCCACGGTCGTTGCGGTCGTGGGCGACGGGGGCTTCGGTCATGTCTGGAGCGAGCTCGAGACGATCCGGCGCCATGGAATCCGCCTGATCCTCCTGGTCCTCAACAACGGCGTGCTCGCCATGCAGGAGGACATGGAGGTGTTTCGCTACGGCGGGCGCACCGACACCCGGTTCGAGGCCGTCGACCATGCTGCCGTGGCGCGGGCCTGCGGGCTGCGCGGTGTGTCTATCCACGCGCCGGACGCGCTGCGCGCAGCCCTGCGCGAAGCGCTCGCGGCCGACGTTTCGACGGTGCTCGACGTCCACGTCGACCCCGCGGCCTGCCCGCCTCTGACCGCTTATGCCAGCCAGCCAGGCCAGCTCGGATGAAGGGACATACGATGAATACGGCATCGCGCTCCCCTGTCGCACTGGTCACGGGTGGCCGCCAGGGCATCGGTCGCGCCTGTGCGCTGGCTCTTGCACGCCAAGGGTTCCACATCGTCGTCGCCGACCTTCATGACGACGCCCGCCTGCGCGAGACGCTCGGCGAGATCCGCGAGACGGGCGCACGCGCCGATTTCGTGCGGGTGGACATCGCCGAACTCTCGGCCCACGCAGCGCTCGTCGAGCAGGTCTGGGCGCTGCACGGCCACGTGGATTGCCTGGTGGACAACGCGGGCGTCGCCGCACGTCCCCTGAAGGACGTGCTGGACATCACCCCAGAGGACTTCGACAGCAACTTCGACGTCAACATCCGCGGCACCTTCTTTTTCACCCAGGCCGTGGCACGCCGGATGATCCAGGATCCGGAGCCGGCCTCGTACCGAAGCATCCTCGTGATCTCATCGATGGCGGCGCACTATGCGCGCATCCAGCGGTCCCAGTACTGCATGTCGAAGGCGGCGGTGGCCATGATGGCGAAGGTTCTCGCACTCAGACTCGCACCGCACGGCATCCACGTGCACGACATACGCCCGGGGTTCATCCGGACCGCCATGACCGGCTCCCTGGACACCGGCCCTCAGGATGCACGCATCGCCAACGGCGAAGTGCCGCTGCGCCGTTGGGGTGAAGCGGACGACGTCGGCCGCCTCGCTGCGACGCTCGCGGCCGGACTCGTGCCCTACGTCACCGGCGAACCCTTCGTCATCGACGGCGGGCTGCGCGCCAACAGCGCCTGAAAAGGAAACCCATGCTTGCACTGCGAAAAACCTCTCCCGACTTCGGCATCTCGTTGATGCAGGTCGCTCCTCCTGCGGCGCCCGGCCCCGGCGATGTCATCGTGAGCGTGGAAGCCGCCGGAATATGCGGCAGCGATCTGCATATCTACGACGCCAAGGGCAACGCCTACGCCAACGTCTGGCCTCGACTGCCGCTTACTCTGGGCCACGAGTTCTGCGGCCGCGTGGTGAACGCCGGCGAAGGCGTCGCAGCCGGACTGCTAGGCCAGCGCGTCGTGGCCCTGCCGGTAGGCATCGGCATCCAGCGCGATGGCTGCTTCGCACCCTTGGTGAGCGTGGCCGCGGCGAATTGCTTGCCCGTGCCCGATGCACTGGACGGCGAACTCGGCGCGCTGATCGAGCCGCTCACCGTCTCCGAGAGTGCGGTCGCGCTCTCGGAAACCGGCCCGGGGCGCCGGCTGCTGATCATGGGTGCAGGTACCCTGGCGCAGGGTGCGGCGCTTTTTGCCCGCCTCGCAGGGGCAGGCGAGATCGTTATCACCGGCTTCGCGGACAGCCATCGCTTCGAGGTGCTGCGCTCAATGGGTTTCGATCGGTTGATTGATCGCTCCGAGCCCGGTTCGGAAGAGCAGCTCACGGAGCTGGCCGGCGACGGATTCGACGCAGTGATCGAGATGACCGGCGCCACGGCCACGATCGGCGAGGGTCTGCGAGTCCTGCGCCGCGGCGGCATCCTGGTTGCCACCGGCATTCACCCGGAAGCCGCGCAGGTCGACATCACGCGGATGGTGCGACAACGCCTTCAGCTGCGTGGAAGCTACGGCAACACGCGCGAAGGCTGGGAGAAAGTGATCGGCATGGTGGCAGCCGACCCCGAGGTCTTCCGACCGCTGATCACCCACCGCTTCAGCCTCGAGGACGGCGTCGAGGCCTTCCAAACCGCGTATGCGCGCATCGCAAGCAAGGCCATCCTGCGCCCCGCTCCTGCGAACTCGTGCCTCCCAGGCGATGCCCCTCATGAATGAATTTCTGTTCGGCGGCAAGCCGGAGACGGTCATCCAGGCCGGCCATGTGGTCGAGGATATCGACGCGGCGATCGTCACCTTCGCCGCAACGCTGCGGATCGGCCCCTGGTATCGGTTCCGCACCTCGCAGCCACGCAAGGGTTCGCTCTATCGTGGGCGCGAAGTCAACCATGATCTGTCGATCGCACTGGCCTTCCACGGCTCGATGATGCTGGAGCTCATTCAGCAGCATGATGATGGTCCGTCGGTCTTCCGCGAAGGCGTGGCACGCACCGGCTGGGGGCTGCACCACTGGGGCATCGGAACGCGCCGTTTCGACGAACGGGTTGCCGAGCAAGTCGCCAGCGGCAAAGAAATGCTCTACACGGCGCGCACGGGCCGCGGTGCACGCATCGCCTACTTCGAGGGGCCCACGCCGTTGCACGCGATGGTGGAACTGATCGAGATCACCGAGACCAGCGAAACGTTCTACGCGGGCATCGCGGCGCAGGCGCGCAGCTGGAATGGAAAATCGCCCGAGTGGCCGGCATAGACGTCCATCCGTCCCGGATGCTCCCGCACCCGGGACGGGGCCGTCATCGAGCTGCTGGAGGAAGAAAGGCCGGCGACGAAGCGATGCGCTCGCGCAGAAACTCGATGAAGGCCGCGGTTCGCGGGCTTGGATTCTGGTTGTGAGGATAGATCGCCCAGATCGGGTCGCTCTCGGGCTTGATCGCGCTATCGAGCAACGCGACCAGCGCTCCGCTCGCAATGTCTTCACCGACCACGTAATAAGGCAGCTCGGTGATCCCCACGCCGGCCACGCACAGCCGATGCAGCATCTCGGCCTGGTTGCAGCTGATGTCTCCCTCCACCGAGGCAGGCTTGAGGGGAGACTCCGCGCGCAGACCCCAGTGGTAGTCATGCGTGCGGATCGAGAAGTTCAGGCAGTTGTGGTCCTTCAGGGCATCGGGCGATTCCGGGACGCCGCGTCGCGCCAGGTAGGAAGGCGCGGCGCAGATCACGTGCTTCGTGCTCCCGATGCGGCGCGCAAAGTACGCACTGTCCTGCAACACACCCAGTCGAATCGCCACGTCGATGTTTCGCTCGACCAGGTCGACCCGCTCGGCGCCGAGCTGAATATCGATCTTCACCCGGGGAAAGCGCTCGACGAACGCGGCGATGAACGGAACCAGGGTATAGCCGAAGCTCGGCAACGTGTAGATCCGCAGGCGCCCGCTCAGATCGGCGGTGAGCGCGGCGAGATTGCGATGCGCATCGTCCATCGCCTCCACGACCCGACGTGCTCCAGCAAGGAATACCTCCCCTTCGTAGGTGAGCTGCAGCGATCGGGAGGTGCGGTTGAGCAGCCGCACGCCGAGGCGCTCTTCCATGCGCGAGATCGCCTTGCTGATCGCGGACGCGCTGAGTTCGAGTTGCCTGCCGGCCGCCGAGAAACTGCCGCTTTCGACGGCGCGGATGAAGACCGAAAGTTCGGCGAAGCGATCAAAGGACATCAGCTCCTTTTACCTTCTTTTTTACTTCCCGGTAAACGCCTATCAAAGGCGAGCGCTTTCTTGCAGCCTCGCGCGAGCGCTGCGGGTGTGGCGTGCTCCGAGTGCCATGGCCCGACGCAGATAGAGTCCCGCGTCGTGTTCGTCCGCGAACCCGATGGCGCCATGGAACTGCACCACCTCCTGAGTCACGCGCAACGCCGTGGCGGATGCACGCACGATCGCCGCCGCGGCCGCCCAGTTGCCTCGAGGGCTGTCGGCGGCCCGAGCGGCCTCGTGCACCAGCGCACGACTTGCAGTCGCGTCGACATGGCAATCGGCAGCGCGATGCTGCAGTGCCTGAAAGGACCCGATCGGTACGCCGAACTGGTGGCGAAGACGCATGTACTCCAGCGCCAGCTTGAGTGCGGCATCGGCGAGGCCGCAAAGCGCCGCGGCATCGGCCAACCAGGCAAGCCGCAAACCGCGCGACCAGATCGACGCACCCTCGGCGCCCTGGAGAATGCGAGGCGCATCGAACCAGGCCGCACGCTCCACCCGCGCATCGGCCAGCCGGCTGCCATCGACCGCGGCGCGCACGGACAAGCCAACGCCAGGCGAACCCACCCGCAGCAAGCGCGCCTCGAAGTCGGCCCCATCGCCTCGCACGGCCAGCCATAGCGACGCCGCATCGCCCTCCGGCACCAGGCCGATGTGGAAGATTTCCTCGCCTCGATCGGCCGTGGCGGCGCACGCCATGGCGACATGGCCCTCGCCGGCAAGCAACGCCTGCAATGCCTCGTCGGCCGGGCGCAACGAACGCGCGGCGGCGAGGACCGATGCCGCGGCCATTCCCGTGGCCAAGGGTTCGCTCAGCAACTCGCGCCCGGCCTCCTCCGCCACGACACACGCGGCGGCGGCGCCCAACGCGAGACCGCCGTCGGCCTCCGGCACCGCGATGCCGAACCAGCCGAGTCCTGCAATGGCTCTCCAGGTCTTCGGGTCCAAGGCCAAAGCGCCCTCGTGCACTCTCCTTGCGCGTTGCGGGCCGCCACGGGCGGCCGCGAAGTCGGCCGCGCTGGTGCCAATCATGCACAGCTGCTCGCGCAGTTCTTCGTTGCTCATGCTCTTCCTCCGCCCTTGACGCCGGCGACGGGGAGGCTCAGCACGCGCGTTGCAATCAGGTTGCGCTGGACCTCGCTGCTCCCGCCATAGATGCCGAGCCGGCGCGCCTGCAGGAACATTTCGTTCGCATCGAGCATGTCGTCCCCGTGACGCACCGCATCCCGCAGCGCACTCGCGGGACCGGCCACCCGGCGCGTGAGCGCAAGCAGCCGATGCACCGTATCGGTAGCGAGCAGCTTGAGGTAGGAACTGTCAGTGACAACGCCCTGCTCGGCCGCCTCGGCGGCTTCAAGGTAGGCGGCGGTCAACATCTCCACTTCCACCTCGACAAGCGCAATGGCCTCCAGCATCGCGGCATCGACCGTGCCAACGGGTGCCGCGTGCATCATCATGCGCAGTCGCTCCAGCGCCCGCAGCGCCTGGGCAGGCGCACCAATGCGAAGCCGTTCTTCACTGAGCACCGCGGTGGCGACCTGCCAGCCCTTGTCGATGTCGCCGACGACGTTCTCGAGAGGCACCGAGACACTGTCGAAAAAAACCTCCGCAAACTCCTCGTCGCCCGCGATGGTCCGAATCGGACGGCGGCGGATGCCGGGCGTCTGCATGTCGATCAAGACGAAGGTGATGCCGTGCTGGGGTCTTGGGCTGGTGGCCGTGCGCACCAACGCGAACATCCAGTCTGCATGATGGCCCCAGGTGGTCCAGATCTTGTGGCCGTCGATGATCAGCCGATCCTCGCGGAGTTCCGCGCGCGTGCGCAGGCTCGCGAGATCGGAGCCCGAGCCTGGCTCGGAGTATCCCTGGCACCAGATCGCATCGCCCGACAGGATGGATGGCAGGTGGCGTGCCTGCTGCGCCGGCGTGCCTCGGGCGATCAGCATCGGTCCGATGTGATTCAGCCCCTGGGTCGGTATGTCCGGCGTTCCCGCGCGCGCCATCTCCTCCATCAGGATGACCTGCTCGACCGCGCTGGCGCCCATGCCGCCATACGCCTTCGGCCAGTGAGGCGCAATCCAGCCTTTCTGCGAAAGCGCTCGGTACCAGGGCATGCCCTCGGCCGGCAACGGCCTGAAGGTCTTGTGGCGCAGCGCTTGTGGCACGTTTGCAGCGAGCCAATCACGCACTTCGCCACGGAACGCCGCTTCGGCAGCGGATTCAGGTCTCAGCATGAACATGCACGGGGGCCCCGGGGGGCCGCCGCTCTCCTCTTTGAACGACGGTCATGAAACGGTGTGAAGGAACCTGCGCCGGCTCAACAGCCGGCGCGGGCCTCAGGCGAGCTGCTCGCTGCCCGCCAGGCGCGCAAGCGCCATCTCGCGCAAATCGGCTTTCAGTACCTTGCCGACACCGTTGCGCGGCAGCGCATCGACGAAGAACACGTGCCGTGGCTTCTTGTAGCTGGCGATCCTCGAACGCGCATGCTCGACCAGATCGTCGGCATCGAGCCGCGCGCCCGGGTGCAGCTCGACGAAGGCGGCCACGGCTTCCCCGAAGATCTCGTCGGGTACGCCCACCACCGCGGCATCGGCCACGCCTTCGTGCTCCACGAGCACCTGCTCCACTTCTTTGGTGTAGATGTTGAAGCCGCCGCTGAGCACCATGTCCTTCTTGCGATCGACGATGTAGAGATAGCCGTCGGCATCGAAGCGCCCCATGTCGCCGGTGTGGACCCACCCGTCGACGATGGTCGAGGCCGTGGCATCGGGGCGACCGAAGTATCCCTTCATCGTCGTGAAACGACCCGCCTCGCCGGAGCGCACCAGGATCTCGCCGACATCGTCGACCGACACCTGCCGACCGGCGTCATCCACGAGCTTGACCTGCACGCCGGGAGTGACGCGCCCCACGGAAGAAGGATGCGTGAACTGCTCATCGTGGTTGAGCACGGTGACGGACCCCACCTCGGTCATCGCGAAGAAGGAATGCAGTCGGGCCTGGGGCAGGAAGCCGATCATGCGACGCTTGAGTTCGACCGGAAAGGCCTCCCCGGTGACGATGATGTGGCGCAGGCTTGCGCAACGCGCGGCCTGCTGTTCGAGCACCGGCATCAACATGCGGGCAACGGTCGGAACCATGCCGGCGGCCGTGACCTGCTCGCGCTCGATCATGTCGACGGCCGCTTGCGCATCGAAACGCTCCATCACCACCAGCTTGGCTCCCAGGCACATGGAGTTCATGAGCCGAGCGAGGCCGGTTCGGTGTGCCAGCGGCGTGGTAACGAGGAACACCTCGTCCGCGGTCACGCCCCATTCCACCGCATTGATGAAAGCGTTTCCGATCACGAAGTTGGCGTGCGTCAGGATCGCGCCCTTGGGCTTGCCGGTGGTACCCGAGGTGTAAAGGATCATGGCATCGTCCGGCGCCAATGCGATCTCGGAAACGCGCTCGTCGGAGGGCGACAGCAATGCGTCGAAGGACTCGGCGCCCGGCACCTCGCCCCCCACCGAAAAGCGCCGAATCGCACCGAAATCGGCATCGACCTCTCGCATGGCGCTCGCCATGGTCGAGTGAAACACCAGCAGCCGCGCCTGGCTGTCCTGCACAAAATACACCAGCTCCCGGGGCGTGTTGCGGTTGTTCACCGGGATGACCACCGCGCCGATGGTGAAGGCAGCGTACAGCAGCTGCACGAACTCCACGCAGTTGGGCAGGTAAACCACGATGCGGTCGCCTTGCATGACGCCGGCACGGCGCAGCCCCGTGGCCAGTGACCGCGCGCTGGACTGGAGCTCGCCATAGCTCAGCGCTTTGCCGCCGATGACGACAGCCGGCTTGGTGGGCGTGCGCAGCGCATGCGCCGCCATGAAATGTTCGAGACGCATGACGGTTCTAGGCCAACTCGAAGGCCGGATACGGATGCTCCGGTGCCAGATGATCCACTGCGAGCTTCACGCGCTTGCCGACAGTCAGATCGGCCGGCGCGCAGTTCAGCACGTTCGCGATGATGCGCACGCCTTCATCGAGCTCCACCGTCGCCACGCACAGCGGGATGCGGCCCTCGACACCGGGGCCGGGAATGCGCACGACGGTGCAGGCGTAAATCGTGCCGGTGCCCGACACCTCGCGCCACTCCAGGGTGCGCCTGCCGGTGAAGCCGCTGACAGGCTTTGGATAGTGCTGGAAGCGCTTGGCAACGGTGCAGTACTGCAGCACCAGCTTGCCTTTGGCGATGCCGTCCCAGAAGGGCTTGCTGTCGACGTAGACGCCCTGGCGCGGGATCGGCCGGGTCGGCGCGGATGCGGGGGTGGTTTCGATCATGTTCTTCAAGCCTCCAGAACCATGGCCGAGCTGGTACCCCAGTTGCGGCCGTAGGGGATGACACCGATGCCGGTGACCAGGGCATTGCACGGGTTCTCGACCTGGCGGCTGCCGCCTTCGCCGAACATCTGGCGCACGGCTTCCGCGAGGTTGAGTCCGCCACTGGCCAGGCCCGGCTGGCCCGCAGAGATCTGGCCCCCACCGGTGTTCAACGGCAGGTCGCCATTGAACGAAAGGTCGGTACGCAAGGTATAGGCCGACCCTTCGCCGCGCTCGCAGAAGCCGAAGGCCTCGAACTGCATCATCACGGCGATGGTGAAGTCGTCGTAGGGCTGGAACATGCGAACGTCCTTCGGTGCGAGTTGCGCCTTGCGCAGCACTTCGGGGCCGATCTTGGTGAAGCCCGACAAGGTGATGTCGGCCACCGGATCGGCACCGTTGAAGTTGGTCACTTCACCGTAGGCGACCGGATAGACCATCTTCTTCAGGCCCAGGCGCCTGGCGTTTTCCTCCGTCGTCACGATGAAGGCGTTGGCACCATCGCAGAACATCACGCTGTCGAGCACTCGCAGCGGATCCGAGATCACGCGCGACTTCATGTACTCCTCCATGGTGAGTTCCTTCTGGAACTTCTTGTACCCGTTCGGGTTGTGCAGTGCATGCGCGCGTTGCGTCACGGCAATCTTGCCCAGCGCTTCGGGCTCCAGGCCGTACTGGTGGATGTAGCGACTCATGAGCAGGCCGAAGGTCGCCGGCGGTCCTTGAACCCCCGGAGGGTCCTGGAACTCGCCGCGATAGGCACCATAGTTGGAGCGCCAATCGGAACTGGGTGCGTCCGCGGACATCACGACCGCCAGCTTGCACATGCCGTCCCGGATCGCCGACATGGCGCGGGCGACCCCGCCCGTGGCCGAGCAACCACCCATTCCGCCGTAGTTCAGCCACGTCGGGGTGATGCCCAGCGCTTCAGTCATATAGACCGCGAAGAAGGGATTCTGTGCCTCAGACAGCGCGGTGGTCACCGACAGGCCGTCGATCTCGCTCTTGTCCAGGCCGGTACGCTCGAGCAGTTGGTCGAGCGCTTCCCCGGCCAGGTCGTAGGCGCTGCGACCGGTCTTGAAATCGATCGGGGTCTCGGCGTAGCCCGCGATCACGATGTCTCTTTGCTTCATCTCTTACTCTCCTCGGAAGCCAGGCGCGCGCTTTTCGCGGAAGGCCGTGAGCCCCTCCTGGCGGTCTTTCGTGAAATACAACATGAAGGACACGTCGCCCTCCGCGGCCATGCCTTCGGCCAACGGAAGATCCATGCCGCGGTCGATCACTGCCTTGGTGAACATGACCGAAAGCGGCGCGTTGCCCGAGATCGTGCGCGCCAGGTCGCGCGCCTTCTCCAGCGCCTTTCCCGCGTCGGTCACGTGGTTGACCAGGCGGTACTCACGCGCCTCGGCGGCGCTGATCCGCCGCCCCGTCCACATCAGCTCTTTGGCGAGCGCCGGTCCAATGAGCCGCGGCAGCGTCTGTGTTCCGCCCCCTCCGGGCATCAGGCCGAGGCGGATCTCGGGCAGGCCGAACTTGGCGTTCGCACCCGCAACGATCATGTCGCCCACCAGTGCAAGCTCGAGGCCGCCGCCCAGGGCAAAACCCTCGATCGCGCTCACGACCGGCTTGCTGAAACCCGGCAAGTCACGAAACAGCTGGTTGACCTTGCGTGAGCGCTTGCGCTTGCGATAGAAGTCGAAATACTCGTTGTCACCGATGCTGAACTCGCTGGTGTCGATACCGGTGCAGAAGGCCTTCTCGCTTCCTTGCAGGATCACAGCCGCGATGTCTCGTCGCGACTCCGCTTCGCCGAGCACGTCGAGGATTTCTTCGGCGGTGGTCTCGCGCAGCGAATTGAGTTTCTCGGGCCGGTGGATGGTGACTTCGAGCCAGCCCTCCACCTGTTCAACGATGATGTCTTGATAGCTCATCTGAAGATCGCTTTCCTTTTCTAGTGCTGGGTCTTTGTTGTGTTGGTGGAAATTCCGTCGTCCTCGCCCGCCGACGCGTCTCCGCCGATGGCGCGCTCGATCTGGCGATGCATGCGGGCCATGCAGGCGGCATCGATGCGCTGCTCGGCGTCGATCGAGAGTTCGAGGCACACGCGCGCCGGTGCGGCCAGCACGAGGACGCGGTCCGCGATCTCCAGCGCATCCTCGATGCGATGGGTCACGAACACGCAGGTCTTGCGCTGTTCGCGCACGATTTCGGCGAAGTCGCGGCGCAGGGTCTGGGAGGTGACGTGGTCGAGTTGGCTGAACGACTCATCGAGCAGAACCAGCGCTGGATCGACCGCCAGTGCGCGGGCCAAGGAGACTCGCTGGCGCATGCCGCCTGACAGCTCCGAGGGGTACTTATGACCCGCGTCTCCCAGCTTCACCCGTGCGAGCCACTCTCGTGCACGCTCGCGCGCTTCGGCCTTGGAGCGGTTGAGCAGCAGCAAGCCGAGCTCCACGTTCTCCTGGGCGGTGCGCCAGGGCAGCAGACGATCTGTCTGGAAGCTCACCGAGAGCTTGCCGCGCAGGGCGACGAAATCCCGCGAGGGATCGGCTCCCGCCACGAGCACCGTTCCCTCGTCGGCTGAAGCCGTGCCCATGAGCAGGGACATCACGGTGCTCTTGCCCGCACCAGTCTGGCCAAGAAGAGCGACCGTCTCGCCTTCGCGCACCTCCATCGACAGATGGTCGATCGCGGTGTGGCTGCCGAAACGCTTGCTGACGTCTCGCAACTCGATGATGGATGGGATGGAAGCGTTCATCTCAGCGCACCTTCGCTTCCTTGCGCCAGCCCAGGAAGCGGCTTTCGGCGACTGCAGCCAGCCATTGAATGACGAGGTTGAGCACCACCAGCAGGAAGGTCCATGCCATCACCTGGTCGATGCGAAAAGTCGACTGCGCGAAACTCATGCGCGATCCGATGCCGAAGGCCGAAGCCACCAGTTCCGCGAAGATCACCATGCGGATGGCATAGCCGATGACCGATTTCGTCGTGAGGAAGATGTAGGGAACGATGTGAGGCGCCACCAGGTAGCGCAGCATCTGCCAGCGCGAGGGACGGAAGCTCTCCAGCATGTCCACCCATTCGGTCGACAGCGCGCGCACCCCCTCGTAGACGTTCAAGGCGTAGAACGGCAGCAGGATCACTGTCAGGATGAAGAAGATCCGTGCCTCCGCATCCTTGAACCAGAACACCGCCAGCAACATCCAGCTCAGGGCTGGAATCCCCGTGTCGACCACCACGAGCGCCTTGAGGTAGGGCCCGACATTCTTGGACGTTCCCATCACCAGTCCGATGGCAACCCCGGCGACGGCGGAGAAGAGGATCGCGACGCACAGGCGCCCCAACGTGATCGCCACATGAAGCAGATCGGTGGTCAGCAAGTCGCCGAGCGCGCGCGCGATGACCACCGGCGAAGGCATCACGTAGTCCGGTACGTAGCCGCTCGCGACCTGCATCACGATGCAGATCAGCACGATGACCACGAAGAGCGCCTTGAGGTCGCTGCGGTCGCGCGCCTTGGCCGGGCGGGCCAGTGCAACCGACGCCGGAGAGGCACGCCCCGACGCCGCGGGGGAAGAAGGTGCCGGGGTGCCGCGCGATGGCGTCCCGGGGGCGGCGAGTCCTGCCTGTTTCATAGCGCGAAGAACCCGTTGTCGACGGTCTTGACCAGCGAGCCGTTGCGGACCAGGAACTCGCTGGCCGCAATGATGGTTCGCCGCCCTTCGTCGGTCTGCATCGAGGTGTGCTTGAACTCCAGGCGCTTCGAGGCGATCGCGGTCTTCAGCACGTCGGAGGGGATGCCCGAGTTGGCGCCCGCGATCGTCACCGCTTCGTCGGTCTTGCTCGTGATGCCGTCGATGCACTGTGCAAATGCCTTGTTCAGCCGGGCGATGAGCGTGGCGTCGCGCGCGATCGCCTCCTTGCGAACGGCCACGCCAAAATACGGCAGGTCGAGGCCGACCTTGCGGCGGTATTCCTCTCCGGCGTTGTAGAGAACGCGCATGTCCGGCACGCGCTTCAGTCCTACCGAGACATTGGGTTCCCAGGTCAATCCCGCGTCGGCCCGATTGGCCATGACGAGCGTCACCGACGCCGCCGGGTTGTCGACGTTCTGCACCACGGCGTAGCTCTCGAGATCGATCCCGGCCAGCTCCTTCACCACGGCGCGCATCATTCGATAGGTGCCGGTGGACTGCGGCGCTGCAAGGGTTTTCCCTTTGAGGTCCTGCACCGCCGACGGCCCCTTGCCCTGAGTGACGATGTTGATCATGTTGCCCGTGGTGACCGAGCACACGTACTGCAGGGGCACACCCGAGAGGTGGCGCGACGCGAAGGTGTCCCAGCTCCCGATGCAGACGTCGTAGTTGCCGGCCACGAAGTCGTTGTAGTAGGTAGTGACGGACGTATAGGCGGTGGGCTTGCCCAGCGGCAGATCGTTGGCCTTGTCGATTCCCTTGGCCACCATGTAGTCAGTGAGCAAGGTGGTGAAGCCCGGGGCCAGATTGGCCCATTTGAGGCCCGCCTGGGCGCGCGTCAGGGCCGGCGCCAGTGTTCCGAGACCGAGGGCTGCGGACGGTGCCAGGGCCGAGGCGGCCCGAAGCAGCGCCCGGCGCGACAGGGCGTGAGCATGCATTGGTTTGTCTCCGTGCTTTGCGGTTTGAAGGTTTGGCGTCGCCTCTGGCGTCGACGCTCCCGTGCTTGTGCGGTCAATCCTAGGGAGCACCCCGCGTTCCGAATAGCTGCAGACATGGACCGGGCGTTCCACTCGTGGAACGTTCGTATTCCATCCGGCGCCGGTTGTGGTCTACGCTCGAGCAGCCTCGCCGATGCATGCAGGAGATACCGACCACCCATGGCCGAAAAACTCGATCTGAACTCGCTTCGACTCTTCCACGACGTCGTCAACGCCCAAAGCATCACGCGCGCCGCCACCGAACTCGGCATTCCCAAATCCACCATCAGCCGCAAGCTCACGCAGCTCGAGCAACAGGTGGGCACGATCTTGCTGAAGAAGGGTCAGCGTCGCCTCACCACGACGGAGATAGGAGCCCGCTTCTACGAGCACTGCAAGCGGGTGGTCGACGAAGTGGAACAAGCAGGCATAGAGACGCTGCAATTGCAGACCTCGATGCGAGGTACCCTGCGCGTGAGCATTCCCATCGACTTTGGGGTCTCGTGGATCGGAAAGGCCATCGCGGAATTCGTACAGGCCTATCCGGACCTGGAACTGGAGGTCGATGTGAACAGCCGACCAGTGAACCCCCGGGAAGACCCTTATGACCTCACCATTCAGCTCGGCCCCCTGAAAGACACGGACCTCACCTACCGTCGCATCGCCACCATCACCCGCGGGGTCTACGCCAGCCCCGAATACCTGCGCCGACGCGGCGTGCCGCTCGCGGTGGACGACCTGCACCGGCACGACTGCATCATCACGACGCAGCAGCGCGCCGACGGCATCTGGACGCTACGCAACGAAGCCCAGCATCGCTATGCCAACGTCGAAGGGAAAGTGGTGGTGAACAACATTTCGATCGCGCGCGAAATGGCCATCGGACATGTAGGCATGGCCATGCTGCCGAACGTGATGTGTGCCAACGACCTGCGCAACGGGAGGCTGGAGCGAGTGCTCAAGCACTGGGAAAGTCCATCCGTGCACGCCACCGCATTGGTACTCAGCCGCAAAGGAATGCCGAGCAAGATCCGGGCATTCCTCGATTTCCTGTCGGAACGCCTGAGTTCGGACCAACGCTCCACCGGCCAATAGCCCAAGCGCCGCCCGGCGGGGAAATCCCTACACGATGCCGTGCAGGCACATGTCGCTCGCCTGGTCGGCCAGCGTCTCGAGGCTCAGGCGCCCGGTGGGCTGGTACCAGGTGTAGGTCCAGTTCAGCATGCCGTACATCAGCATCGCGTGCGTGGTCGCGGCCTGGCGGTCCTTGAACTTCTGCGCGTTGATCTCGCGCAGCAGCGCGCACAGGAAGCCCACCAGCTTCTGCTCGTTGGCATTCACCTGCGCGCGCACCTCCTCGGGCAGGTGGTAGACGTCCTCGATCAGCACGGTGTGGCGGTCGCGCTGCTCGTAGTAGTACTTGAGGTGCGCGAGGAAGTAGTTGCGCAGCCGCGCGCGCGGATCGATCGGCGCCGACACCAGGTCCGAGGCGATCGCCACCAGCGCGCTCACGTGCTCGGCGAGCATCTCCGCGAGCATCGCTTCCTTCGACGGGAAGTAGTGATACATGCGCGACTTCGACGCGTTGCAGGCCGCGCCGATGTCGATGATGTTGGTGTTGCGAAAGCCGTTCTTGGCGAAGAGGGACGCGGCCACGTCGAGGATCGTGGCCCGGATGTCGTCGAAGTTCTCGGATTTGGTTCTGGCCATGTCGGCATCGCCCGCAAAAGAAAAATGGTTCGTTCGAAACACCCGCGCCTCGCGCATGTTTCGTCCGCCCGCCCTGTACGCACCCGGGCGAAACAGCGAAATTTATTCCGTCCGGACGGCCTACTCTAACCGAGGCCTCGCGACCTCGCGGCGGGGCCTCTTTCCGATCTTTCCGATCCACCCGCCCCACGGAGCCGCGCATGAATCCCTCGCTACGCCACGCCCTCGCCGCCCTCGTCGTCGCCATCGCCAGCACCGCGCAGGCGCAGGATGCGCCCGTGCGCATCGGCATCGCCGCGCCGCTGACCGGCGCCATCGCCCATCTCGGCAAGGACATGGAGAACGGGGCGCGGCTCGCCATCGAGGACCTCAACGCGCAGGGCCTCGCGATCGGTGGTCGCCGGCTGCGCTTCGAGGCGGTGATCGAGGACGACCGGGCCGATCCCGCCAGCGCCACCACCGTGGCGCAAAAGCTGGCCGACCTCCAGGTCAACGGCGTCGTCGGTCACCTCAACTCGGGCACCACCATTCCCGCGGCGCGCGTCTACAACGACGCCGGCATCCCGCAGGTCGCGCCAGCCGCGACCAACCCGCAGTACACGCGCGCCGGCTACAAATACGCCGCGCGGCTCATGGCCACCGACGTGCAGCAGGCCGACGGCATCGCCGGCTACGTCGCGCGCACGCTGAAGGCGAAGACCGCCGCCGTGATCGACGACCGCACCGCCTACGGCCAGGGCCTGGCCGACCAGGTGGTGGCCGATCTCGGCAAGGCGCAGGTGAAGGTGCTCAAACGCGAGTTCGGCACCGACCGCGCGACCGACTTCTCGGCCATCCTCACCACCCTGCGCGGCCTCAAGCCCGACGTGATCGTCTACGCGGGCGCCGACGCGCAGGCCGCGCTGGTCAACCGGCAGATGAAGCAGCTCGGCCTGAGCGCGACCTTCATCGCGGGCGACGGCGTGTGCACCGGCGAATGGAGCAAGCTCGCGGCCGGCGCCAACGAGGGCGCCTACTGCTCGCAGGCCGGCGCGCCGCGCGAGGCCATGGCCGCCTTCGCGGCCTTCAACCAGCGCTACAAGGCGCGCTTCGGCACCGACGTGATCGTGTTTGCGCCCTATGCCTACGACGCGGTGATGGTGCTGGTGGAAGCGATGAAGAAGGCCGGCTCCACCGATCCTGCGGTGTACGGACCGAAGCTCGCGGGCGTGACGCTCACCGGGCTGATCGGTCCGATCGCCTTCGATGCGCGCGGGGACAACCTGCGCGGGACGGTGACGATCTATCAGGTGCGTGGGGGAAAGCTGGTGGTGGCGCCGTAGCGCGAACCACCGGCTTCACAGAAAGACTCAGGCCTTGACACTGCTCAAACGCAGCATCAAGGTCATCGGATGCAGTGGCGACTCGATGAACCCGTGGTGCGCATAGAACTCTTCTGCGCGCTCGTGCAGCGCGTGGACGAGCAAGGCGCGCACGCCGGTGTTCTGCGAAACCGCGATGGCTCGCAGCACCGCGTCCTGCAACAGGGCTGCGCCGAGCTGGATGCCCTGGGCACGCAGGTCGACCGCCAACCTGGCCAGGACCAGCACGGGAATCGGGTCCGACATGTTTCGACGGACACCGCTCGTGGCGTCCTGATGCGACACGGCACCGGCAGCCATCGCGTAGTAGCCATGGACCTGCCTGGCCGTATCGCACACCACGAAAGTGCGGCTGGCACCCGTGGCCTGATTGGCCAGCGCCCGCTTGCGAAGCCAGTCGTCGAGGCTGGCCTCCCCGCAAGCGAACTCGCTCAGGAGGTGGGCAAATTCCAGCGGCTCCGGCGCACCCAGCGTCAGGCTCATGCCCTGGAAGCCTTCTTCCACGGAACCTTCACGGCCATGAGCCGTTCGAGGCCTGGATTGGGCGCCAAGGGCGCATCCAGCATCGCGTTGAATGCCTGGAAGCGCGTGGCATCCAGATTGAAGAACACCTGATCGAGGATCACCGCCTGCGCACGATCGCAAGCGGCTTCGAGCATGAAGTCGGACCGGTTCTTCCCCAGCAGTTCGGCCGCGTGGTCGATCAGGTCACGCTGCTCGGGCAAGGCCCTGAGATTGATGGCTGCGTCGCGCACGGCAGGGCTCCTTGTCTACACAATTGATATACAAATCATAGCCGTGCGTGTAGCTATTGTCAACACAGAGAGATCGGCCCCCTGCGAGCCCTTGGGCGGTCTCCTACTTCGTGAACCCCTCGCGCTTGCGGATCTCGTCAAGGTAGTTGTAGATCGAGAAGCGCGACATGTCGAGCGCCACCGCACCACCCTGCCCTTCTCCAGATCGGCAACCTCCCCGGTAGCCTCAAGCTGTCGCCGGGCGGCATCGGCCCCGAGTCGAAGCAGGTGATGGAGAACATCAAGACCACGCTCGAGGCGCATGGCCACACCATGGCCAACGTGGTGAAGTGCACCGCCATGCTGGCCGACATGAGCGAGTGGGGAGCCTTCAACGAGGTCTACAAGACCTACTTCGCCGAAGGTCGGTATCCGGCGCGCAGTGCCTTCGGTGCGACCGCGCTGGCTTTCAATGCGCGGATCGAGGTGGAGTGCATCGCGGCGAAGTAGCTCGTTTGCCTTCAACGCCAAGGCAGCGATCCCACTGTTGGGGTATCCGGATATTTGTAGAAGTGCGCATCATCAAGAAAATGCGCACTTCCATTCCGGGGACCCTGCCATGCGAATTGTGACCGCCTCCAATTTCGAGCGCCTACTCGGCGAGTTTCTTGAGGCTGTCGAAAAGGACGAAGGTGTCAGCGTGTTGATCGAAGGGGATCGCCGCCCTGCGGTGATGCTCCTGAGCGCTCCAGTGGCCGAGAAGGCCATTTTGGGGGCCTATGCCCACGGCGTGCTGCCGCGCGCTGTCGCGATGCAGCTGCTTGGTCTGGACTGGTATGGCGATCTTCTGCAGCGAATGAATCTTTATGCCATAGAGCATCGGTCGGCCTCCGCCGAGGACGCGCGTTTCATGAAGCAAGCGGCGGATGATGCACTACGACTCCCGGTCGAAACGCATGGCCTTGCCGCTCCTCACTTGGCCACCAAGCTTACGAAGAAGGGAAATCCTCGGATGAAAGGCTCGGGCAGCGGGCGATAAGCACCCGCTATTGCCCAGCAGCCGCCGAGGATAGCGCCCCGTTCAATCCTCGACGAACGCCTCTTCCCGCTTCGCCTTCACCGAAGGCAGCAGAACCACCACCAGCAGCAGCAGCGCCGCCGCGAGCAGACCGGCCGACAGCGGCCGCGTGACGAACACGCTCCAGTCGCCGCGCGACAGCAGCAGCGCGCGCCGCAGGTTCTCTTCCATCATCGGCCCGAGGATGAAGCCCAGCAGCAGCGGCGCGGGCTCGCACTTGAGCTTGAGGAACAGGTAGCCCACGATGCCGAAGATCGCAACCATCCAGACGTCGAAGGTGTTGTTGTTCTCCGAGTACACGCCCACCGCGCAGAACAGCACGATCGAGGGGAACAGCCACTTGTAGGGAATGGTCAGCAGCTTGATCCAGATGCCGATCATCGGCAGGTTCAGCACGATCAGCATCAGGTTGCCGATCCACATTGAGGCGATCAGGCCCCAGAACAGCTCGGGGTTGCTCGTCATGACCTGCGGACCGGGCTGGATGTTGTGGATCGTCATCGCACCGACCATCAGCGCCATCACGGCATTGGGCGGAATGCCCAGCGTCAGGAGCGGAATGAAGGAGGTCTGCGCACCGGCGTTGTTGGCCGACTCGGGGCCCGCCACGCCGCGGATGTTGCCCTTGCCGAACGGCACTTCGCCGTTCTGGAGCTTGATCTTCTTCTCGATGGTGTAGGCCGCGAAGGCCGACAGCAACGCGCCGCCGCCTGGCAGGATGCCCAGGGCCGAACCGAGCGCGGTGCCGCGCAGCACCGCGGGCGTCATGCGGCGGAAGTCTTCCTTGGTGGGCCACAGGCCCTTGACCTTGGCGGTGAAGACCTCCCGCTCGTGCTCGGGCACCGCGAGGTTGGCGATGATCTCGCCGTAGCCGAACACGCCCATGGCGATGGCGATGAAGCCGATGCCGTCGGTCAGTTCGGGGATGTCGAAGCTGTAGCGCGCCACGCCCGAGTTCACGTCGGTGCCCACCAGCCCCAGCGCGAGGCCGAGCAGGATCATGGTGATGGCCTTGAGCAGCGAGCCCGAGGCCAGCACCACGGCGCCGATCAGGCCCAGGATCATCAGCGAGAAGTATTCGGCCGGGCCGAACTTGAAGGCCAGCTCGGTCAACGGCGGCGCGAAGGCGGCCAGGATCAGCGTGCCCACGCAACCGGCGAAGAACGAGCCCAGGCCGGCTGCGGCGAGCGCGGGCCCGGCCCTGCCCTTGCGCGCCATCTGGTAGCCGTCGATCACCGTCACCACCGAGGAAGATTCCCCTGGCAGGTTCACGAGAATCGCGGTGGTGGAGCCGCCGTACTGCGCGCCGTAGTAGATGCCGGCCAACATGATGAGCGCCGACACCGGCGGCAGCGCATAGGTCGCGGGCAGCAGCATCGCGATGGTCGCGACCGGGCCGATGCCGGGCAGCACGCCGATCAGGGTGCCCAGCAGGCAACCGACGAAGGCGTAGACCAGGTTCTGCGCCGTGAAGGCGACGCCGAAGCCGATCGAGAGGTTGGTGATCAGGTCCATGGTTCTCTTGTCTTGTCTTTTCGTTCTTCTTGTAGCGAGATCAGCCGGCGATGAAGGTCGGCCAGACCTGGAACTGCAGCTTGAGCGCGACCACGAAGGCCAGGTAGCTGCCGAGCGCGAGCACGGTGGCCAGCACCGTCACGCCCTTCCAGCCGAAGTTGTCGCCCGCGAGGCTGGCGATGAAGGTCAGTGCATAGATCGCGACGATCAGCCCCATCGACGGCAGGCCGATGCTCGGCAGTCCGCCGAGCAGCACGCCGAAGACGAGATTGGCGCCGATGATGAACACCAGCGGCTTCCACGCGATGCGCCCCACGGGCTCGCCGTCGTCGGTCTCCACCGACAGCGCCTTGAGCGTGATCAGCACGCCCATCAGCGCGATGAGGATGCCCACGATCAGGGGGAAGTAGCCCGGGCCCATGCGGGCGCCGGTACCGACGTTGTAGGTCGTGGCGCCCCATGCGAAGGCCACGCCGAAGGCGCTGAAGAGCACGCCCGAGCAGAAGTCTCTCTGACTCTTGATTCTCACCGTTGATGTCTCCTGGGAAATGGCTGGGACCGCGGCGCGGCCCGTGCGGCTGGCACGAGGAAGTGCGAGCCGCCGATCCTAGGAATTCGCGGCCTTGCCGTGCGTGAACACAACATTGCCGTTCGGCAATGTGGCGACTCTCAGTCCTCGCCGGGCAGGTCGATGCGCGCGCGCAGCCCGGGTGCTGCGTCCTCGAACGCGAGCTGCCCGCCATGCAGCGCGATCACCGCGCGCACGCTGGCCAGGCCCAGGCCATGGCCCGGCGTGGCACGATCGAGGCGATGGAAACGCACGCCGATGCGCTCGCGCTCGCCGGCGGGAATGCCGGGGCCGTCGTCCTGCACGAACAGCTGCGCGCGGCCGTTCACGGTCTGCGTGCCGATGCGCACCACCGCGCCGGCGCCCGCGTACTTGAGCGCGTTGTCGACCAGGTTGGCGACCGCGCCCGCCAGCAGGTCGCGGTCGCCGAGCGCCGTGGCCGCCTCGCACGGTTCGCGCCGCAGCGCGATGCCCTGCACCTCGGCCACGGCCTCGTAGAGATCGGCCACGTCGTCGGCGATCACGTCGAGCGCCACCGGCGCGAACTGCTGGCGCCGCGCGCCGGCCTCCACCTCGGCGATCTGCAGCAGCTTCTCGAACACCACCGCGAGCTCCTCGAGCTCGCGGATCGCCGTGCCGACCGCGCCGCGCTGCGCGTCGTCGGCCGGCAGGCCCGCCTCCACCGCGCGCAGCCGCACCAGCACGCGCGTGAGCGGTGTGCGCAGGTTGTGGGCGATGGTGTTGGAGACATGGCGCACGCCGTCCATCAGCGACTCGATGCGGTCGAGCATGGCGTTGATGTCGTGCTCGAGCAGCGCGAACTCGTCCTCCTCGCCCGATGGCGACACACGCTCCTGCAGCTCGCCCGCGGCGATGCGCGCGGCCGTGCGCCGCACCGCGCCCACGCTGCGCTCGAGTTCCTGCCGGAACACGAAGGTGCCGCCGATCAGCAGCAGCACCGCGACGATGCCGGCCGCCGCGCTCGCGCTCGCCACCAGCGATTCGATCGACTCCTGGTCGCGCAGGTCGTGCCCCACCACCAGCATGCTGCCGTCGGGCAGCGGCCGCATCACGAGGTAGGCGATGACGCCCTGGCCGTTGCGCAGCACGCGCCGGTGCACGCCGTCGCCCGCGTCGGGCGCGCTCGAGGGCATCTGGTCGAGGTTGCCCGCGAGCTTGCGGCCCTCGCGGTCCATCAGCAGGTAGACCTCGTTGTCGGAATGGCGGTCGTCGGCCAGCAGGTGCCCGATCTCGCCCGCCACGCCCTCGGCGCCGCGCGCCTCGTGGCGCACCACCAGCTGCTGCACACTGGCCGCCACCTGGCGCACCATGCGCTGCTGCAGCACGCCCACGGTCTGCATGTAGACGATCGCGAGCGAAGCCAGCATGGTGATCGCCACCAGCAGCCCGTAGTAGAAGGCCAGCCGGAATCCGACCGAGCGCCAGAGCTGGCGCAGCGCAGGAATCATCGACGCGCCGGCTCGGTTTCGGGCTCGGGCGGTGCCAGCCGGTAGCCCGCGCCGCGCACCGTCTGGATCAGGGTCGGCGCGCCGCCCGCGTCGAGCTTGCCGCGCAAGCGGCTCACCTGCACGTCGATGACGTTGGTCTGCGGATCGAACTGGTAGTCCCACACGGCCTCGAGCAGCATGGTGCGCGTGACCACCTGGCCCGGATGCATCATCAGGTAGGCCAGCAGCCGGAACTCGCGCGGCTGCAGCGCGATGGGACGGCCCGCGCGCTTCACCTGCCGGCTCGCGAGGTCGATCGAGAGGTCCGCCACCTCGAGCGTGCGGATCTCGGGCCCGGTGCGCGAGCGCCGCACCAGCGCCTCGGCGCGCGCGGCCAGCTCCGAGAATGCGAAGGGCTTGGCCAGGTAGTCGTCGCCGCCGGCCTTGAGGCCGCGCACGCGCTCGTCGAGCGCGCTCAGCGCGCTGAGCACCAGCACCGGCGTCTTCTTGCCGAGCGCGCGCAGGGTGGCGAGGATCGACAGGCCGTCGACCTCGTTCGGCAGCATGCGGTCGAGGATCACAAGGTCCCAGGCTTCGCTGGTGGCGCGCGCCAGCGCATCGGTGCCGTCGCGGCTGATCACGGCCACGTGGCCGAGTGCGCGGAAGCCCTCGGCGATGTAGCGGGCGTTGTCGGCGTCGTCCTCGACGATGAGGCAACGCCACAGGGGAGTGGGAGGGATCACGCCTGCGATTGTGCCGCCCGCCGGCGCTACAGGCTCGCGTCAGCGCGCGCGACGCGCACCACGCGGCCCTGCAACCCATCCACCAGCAGGTACAGCCCGCCATCGGGCCCCTGGCGGATGTCGCGGATGCGCTCGCCGAGCTCGGCGAACAGCGGCTCGCGCCGCACCACGCGCGGCGCGGCGTCCTCGCCCGCGAGCTCGATGCGCCACACGGCTTTGCCGGCCAGCGCGCCCACGAGCACGCTGCCCTTCCACTCGGGAAACTGGTCGCCGGTATAGAGGATCAGGTTGCTCGGCGCGATCGCCGGCAGGCCCCAATGCACCAGCGGCGGCGCGAGGCCGGCCCGGGCGGTGCCTTCGCCGATCGGCGCGCAGGTGTTGTATTCGCAGCCGAAAGTCACGAGGGGCCAGCCATAGTTGCGGCCCTTGCGCACCACGTTGATCTCGTCGCCGCCCTGCGGTCCGTGCTCCGCCACCCACAGCTGGCCGGTGCGCGGATGCACGAAGGCGCCCTGCGGATTGCGATGGCCGAGGCTCCAGATCTCGGGCCGCGCGCCCGCGCGCTGCGCGAAGGGGTTGTCGGCCGGAATGGCGCCGTCGGTGCGGATGCGCACCGTCTTGCCCTGGTAGTAGCCCAGCGACTGCGCGCGCATGCGGTCCTCGGGCGCATAGCGGTCGCCGAGCGTGAGGAACAGGTGGCCGTCCCCCGAGACCGCGAGCCGCCCGCCGAGGTTCTCGCCGACCGCGATCTTCGGCGTCTGGCGAAACAGCACCTTGAGCTGCTCGACGCGCGCGCCGTCGTCGCTGAGCCGTGCCCGCGCGACCGCGATGCCGTTGCGCCCGGCGCGGTTGCGGCGGCGATCGACTTCGGTGTAGCTCAGGTAGATGAGGCGGTTGGCCTCGAAGGCCGGATCGATGGTGACGTCGAGCAGCCCGCCATGGCTGCGCCGGTCGACGGCCGGCATACCGCGCACCGGCGTCGAGACCTTGTCGCCCTGCGCGTCGACGATGCGCAGGCGGCCCGCGCGCTCGGTCACCAGCAGGCGGCCGTCGGGCATGAACTCCATGCCCCAGGGCAGTTCGAGCCCGGCCGCATAGGTGCTGGTCTGGAAGGCGGTGGGCGCGGGCCCGCGTGCCGCGTCGGCGGTGTGCCCGAGCAACAGGCCCGCGCACAGCAGACCGGCACGCAAGCAGGTCGACAGGGAGGAGCGGGGTGCGGTGTTCATGTCGAGCGGAACGGCGACCCCGTGACAGGGCCGCCCTCGCTTCGGATCATAGGAACGATCGGGCGCGCACGACCGCCGCGAACATTACCGTTTGTCCATGTTCGGCCGTTCGCTACTCGGGGGCGATCAATTGGTTGCACATCTCCACCAGCCGCGCCGCCGCGGGTGAGAGCGAATGGCCGCGGATCGTCACGATGGCAATGGTGCGGCTCAGCGCCGGCCCGATGATGCGCACCACCTTGAGCGGCGTGCGCCGCGGCAGCGCCACGCGCGGCAGCAGCGCGATGCCGAGCCCCGCCTCGGCCATCGCGACCAGCGTCGTGACCTGCATGAATTCGTAGTTGCTCTCGTGCGAGAGGCCGTTGGCCTTGAGCGCGTTGTCGACATGGTCGCGAAAGGCGGTCGAGCTCGACAGCTTGAGCAGCGGCAGCTTCGACAGCTCGCGCAGCGAGATGCTGGCGCGACCATTGTCCTGGTAGCCGCGCGGCAGCATCGCGCAGTAGTCGTCGACGAAGATCGGCGCGAACTCGAGCTCGCCCTTCTTCTCGGGCACCGGCCCGATCGCGAAGTCGACCTCGCGCCGGCGCACCGCCTCCAGCAGGTCCTGGTTGGCAAGCTCGCGCACGTGCACGCTGATGCCCGGGTACTTCTTCGCGAAGGCCGTGAGGATCGCCGGCAGCCGCGTGCTCGCGATGGTCGGCACGCAGGCGAAGGACAGGTGGCCCTGCTGCACGTCGGCCGCATGCTGGATGTGCGAAAGCCCGACCTCGAGCTCGGCCAGCGCCTTGCGCGCGCTGATCAGCAGCTGCTCGCCCTCCTGCGTCAGCGTCACCTTGCGCGTGGTGCGCTGGAACAGCGCCACGCCGAGCTGCTCCTCGAGCTGCTTGACCTGCATGCTGACCGCGGGCAGCGAGCGGTTGGTCTCCTCGGCCGCCTTGCGGAAGCTCTCGTTCTGCGCCACCGAGAGGAAGGTGCCGATCAGCTTGAAGTTGATGTTCATGAGGCGATCGTGCGTCATTCCAAAAGTCTGAACAATGCCTAAGATTATTTGAGTTGTTGCCACGCGGGGTCAAACCTAGCATTCGAGCCATCCCAATGACTCCGACGAGTCGCGAGAGAGGCAAGATCCGATGACCGCACCCCAGATGACGCTCGTGGCCTTCCTGCAGGCGCAGAACTGCTCGAACCTGGTCGCCTCGTGGCGCCACCCCGACACCGAACTCGGCTATGGCACGCCGGCCTACTACCAGCACATCGCCCGCACGCTGGAGCGCGGCAAGTTCCAGATGGCCTTCTTCGACGACCGGCTCGCGATGCCCGACCGCTATGGCGACGACCACCGCGAAACGGTCGAGCACGGCGTGCGCGCGGTCAAGCTCGATCCGATCTCGGTGGTCACGGCCATGGGCCTGGCCACCGAGCGCCTGGGCCTGGGCGCGACCTACTCCACCACCTACTACGAGCCCTTCCACGTGGCGCGCGTGTTCGCCACGCTCGACCTGCTGACGCAGGGCCGCGTGGCCTGGAACGTGGTGACCTCGCTCAACAACTCGGAGGCCGCGAACTTCGGCGCGCAGGAGCACCTCGCGCACGACCTGCGCTACGAACGCGCCGACGAGTTCCTCGAAGTGGTGCTCGGCCACTGGGACACCTGGCAGGACGGCGCCGTGCTGCACGACAAGGCGAGCGGCCGCTTCGCCGACGCCTCCAGGGTGCGCCGCCTCGACCACAGCGGCAAGTGGTTCAAGTCGCGCGGACCCTTCACCGTGCCGCGCTCGGCGCAGGGCCATCCGGTGCTGATCCAGGCCGGCCAGAGCGGGCGCGGCAGCGAGTTCGCGGCGCGCTGGGGCGAGCTGGTGTTCGTGATCTATCCCAACATCGACGTGGCGCGCAGGTCGTACGCCGACTTCAAGCGCAAGGTCGCGGCGCACGGCCGCGATCCGGCCCAGGTCAAGGTGGCGCCCGCGGTCTACGTGATCGCGGCCGAGAGCCGCGCCGAGGCCGAGGACAAGAAGGCCGCGATCGATGCGCTCGTGAAACCGGTCGACGGCCTCGCGCTGCTGTCGGAAGTGCTGAACTTCGACTTCGCGACCAAGCGGCCCGACGAGCCCTTCACCGACGAGGAGCTGGGCTCGATCACCGGGCTGCGCGCGATCCTCGACCGCGTGATCGCGCAGAGCGGCCTGGCACGGCCGACGCTCGCGGACTTCCTGCGCTTCAGCGGCCGCGGCACCACCGACGAGCTCGCCACCTTCGTCGGCAGCAAGACCGACGTCGCCGACCAGATGGAGCAGTGGTTCCGCACCGGCGCCTGCGACGGCTTCGTGCTCGCGGCCACCAGCATGCCCGGCAGCTACGAGGACTTCGTGCGGTTGGTGGTGCCCGAGCTGCAGCGCCGCGGCGTCTTCCACCACGACTACGAGGGCCCGACCCTGCGCGACAACCTCGGCCTGGCGCGTCCGGCGGCGGGCGACTGGAAACATCTCTACCGCTGACACGAGGAGCACCCCATGGAAGCCAGCGCCTACAAGCAACTCATGAAGCATCACGCGGGTGCGCCGGTGGTCATCGCCACCGGCCGGCCCGGCGAGCGCACCGGGCTCACCGCCACGGCCTTCTGCTCGCTGTCGGATTCGCCGCCCACCGTGCTGATCTGCGTCAACCGCGGCGCGAGCGCGCACCCGGTGATCGAGCGCACGCGCGCGTTCTCGGTGAACCTGCTGCGCGACGGCCAGGCCGACATCGCCGCGCGCTTCGCGGGCATGACCGGCCTGAAGGGCGAGCAGCGCTTCGAGGGCGGAGACTGGACCGTGCAGCAGACCGGCGCGCCGGTGATGGCCGATGCCCTCGCCAGCCTCGACTGCGAGCTGCTGCAGGCGCACGACCACGGCACGCACTCGGTCTTCATCGGCCTGGTGCGCGAGGTGCACAGCGATGGCGGCGCCGATCCGCTGATCTATTTCCGCGGCAGCTTCAGCGCGCTGCGCGAGCGCGCGCCCGCGGCCTGCGCGGCCTGACCGCGCCCGGAAACCCTCCCGGCGCCGCGCCGGGATTCCAACGACAAGAACTGGAGACAGCCATGAAGAGAAGAACCCTGCTGCAGGCAGGCGCCGCGGCCGCCTGGCCGCTGGTGCACGCGGGCGCCGCGCGCGCCGAGGCCGGCTACCCGAGCAAGCCGGTGCGCATCCTCGTGCCCTACACCACGGGCCAATCGGCCGACCTGTTCGGCCGCATGGTCGCGATCGAACTCGGCAAGCTGTGGCCGCAGCAGGTGTTCATCGACAACAAGGGCGGCGGCGCCAGCATCCCCGGCATGCTCGCGGGCCGCAATGCCGCGCCCGACGGCTACACGCTCACGGTCGGCGGCAGCGGGCCGATGGCGATCAACCCCGGGCTCTACGGCAAGAAGCTGCCCTACGACCCGCTGGCCGATTTCATCCCGGTGCATGGCCTGTTCCTCTCGCCGCTGGTGGTGCTCGCCAATCCCTCGGCCGGCATCGACTCGTTCAGGCAGCTGGTCGAGTCCGCGAAGCGCAAGCCCGGCACCGAGAAATGGGGCGTGGCCGGCCTGGGCACCTCGCCGCACCTCGCGGGCGAACTGATCAAGGCCAAGGCGCAGATCGACGTGGTGGCCGTGCCCTACCGCGGCAGCGGCGTGATGCTCAGCGACCTGCTGGGCGGACAGGTCACGCTGGGCGTGGACACGGTCTCGGCCGCCATCTCCTACGTGCGCAGCGGGCAGCTCAAGGCGCTCGCCGTCACCTCGGCCAAGCGCGTGCCGCAGCTGCCCGACGTGCCGACCGTGGCCGAGAGCGGATTCCCGGGCGTCGAGGCCGTCGGCTGGGCCGGCTTCCTGCTGCCGCTGCACACGCCACCGGCCGTGGTCGCGGCCGCCGAGCAGGGCATCCGCCGCGTGATGTCCGACCCCGCGATCCAGGAGGCGATGACGCAGCGCGGCGCGCTGCCCGACCTGCGCGGCGGCGGTGCCTTCGGCGCCTTCGTCAAGGCCGAGGTCCCGAAGTGGACCGAGCTGATCGTCGCCAACGGCATCAAGGTCGACCAGTAGGCCGGCCGCAAACCCACACCCTTTCATCCGCCACAGGAGCCTTCGTGTCCGCCACCCTCACCCCGCCGCGCCGCCAGCGCCTTCAACGTTCCGAACTCGCGGTGCCCGCCACCTCGGAGCGCTTCTTTGCCAAGGCCAGCGCGAGCGATGCCGACGTCGTCTTCCTCGACCTCGAGGACGCGGTGGCCGACGCCTTCAAGGACCAGGCCCGGCGCCAGGCCGTCGAGGCCCTCAACGCGCTCGACTGGGGCCGCAAGAGCATGGCCGTGCGCATCAACGGCCTCGACACGCCCTGGGCCCTGCGCGACCTGGTCGACATCGTGAGCGAGTGCCCGCGGCTGGACATGGTGCTGCTGCCCAAGGCCGGCACCGCCTTCGACGTGCAGTTCGTGGCACAGGTGCTGACGGCCATCGAACGCGAGAAGGGGCGCGACAAGCGCGTGGGCATCGAGGTGCTGATCGAGACCTCGCAGGGCGTCGCGCATGCCGAGGAGATCGCCGCCTCGTCCGACCGGCTGGAGGCGATGATCTTCGGCGTCGGCGACTATACGGTCGACATGCGCACCAACGACTTCGTGTTCGGCACGCCGAGCGAGCGCTATGCGGTGCTCACCGCCCCCGACGCGCAGGGCGTGCGCCACCGGCACTGGAACGACCAGTGGCACTTCGCGCTCGCGCGCATCGCCAATGCCTGCCGCGCCTACGGCGTGCGCGCCATCGACGGCCCCTTCACCGACTTCGGCGATGCCGAGGGCTACCGCGCCTCGGCCACGCGCTCGGCGGCGCTGGGCTTCGAGGGCAAGTGGGCCATCCATCCCTCGCAGGTGGCGATCGCCAACGAGGTTTACTCGCCCTCGGCCGGGCAACTGGCCTGGGCCGACAAGGTGCTCGGCACGCTCGAGGCGGCCGCCGCGCAGGGCAACGGGGCCATCGGCGAGAAGGGCGTGCTGATCGACCTGGCCCATGCCAAGCTCGCGCGCTCGCTGCAGCAGCGCCAGGCCACGATCGACCGGCACACGGGCGGCAACGCCGATCGGCGCTGAGATGGCAGAGGCTCCATCCGACCCGCTGGCCGGCGTGCGCGTGCTCGACATCGCGACCTTCGTGGCCGCGCCCTTCAGCGGCACCATCCTCGCGGACTTCGGCGCCGACGTGATCAAGATCGAGCAGCCCGAGGGCGGCGATCCGCTGCGCAAGTTCGGCACGCCCACCGAATGCGGCGACACCCTGGTGTGGCTCAGCGAGGCGCGCAACAAGCGCTTCGTGACACTGGACCTGCGCGTGCCCGAGGGCCGCGAACTGTTCCTCCGGCTGGTGGCCCAGTCCGACGCCGTGCTCGAGAACTTCCGCCCCGGCACCATGGAGCGCTGGGGCCTGGACTTCGAGACCTTGCGCAAGGCCAATCCGCGCATCGTGCTGCTGCGCGTGAGCGCCTACGGCCAGACCGGCCCCTACCGCGAGAAGCCCGGCTTCGCGCGCGTGGCGCACGGCTTCGGCGGACTCTCGCACCTCGCGGGCATGAGCGACGGGCCGCCCGTGGTGCCGGGCTCGACCTCGCTGGCCGACTACATCTCGGGCCTGTGGGGTGCGCTCGGCGTGCTGCTGGCGCTGCGCGTCGCCGACCAGACCGGCGAGGGTCAGGTCATCGACGTCTCGCTCTACGAATCGATCTTCCGGCTGCTCGACGAACTGGTGCCGGCCTACGGCAAGTTCGGCGAGGTGCGGCAGCGGCTCGGCGCCGACGTGCCGCACGTGGTGCCGCATGGCCACTGGCAGACGGCCGAGGGCAAGTGGGTGGCGCTGGCCTGCTCGAGCGACAAGATCTTCGAGCGCCTGGCCCACCTGATGGAGCGGCCCGAGCTCGTGGCGCGCGACCGCTTCGCGACCAATGCGCAGCGGCTCGCGGGCCGCGCCGAGATCAATGCCGCCATCGCCGGCTGGATCGGCCGCCTCGAGCTCGACGAGGCGGTGGCACGTTGCGACGCGGCCGGCGTGCCCTGCGGGCCGATCATGGCGATCGACGACATCTTCGCCGACCCGCAGTACGCCGCGCGCGGCAACCTGCAGCGGGTGCAGGACCCGCGCGTGGGCGAGCTCGTGGTGCCGGCCGCCGTGCCGCGGATGTCGAAGACGCCGCCGCTGCTGCGCCACCTGGGCGGCGCGCTCGGCGCGCACACGCAGGAGGTGCTCGGCGAACTGCTGGGCCTCGATGCCGAGGCGCTGGCACAGCTGCGTGCCGCCCATGCGCTGTGACCCGATCTCCTTTCATCCACGACAAGCGCTCATGCATCCCACGCCCGTTCATCCCTCGGCCGCGCTGTTCTCCGGCGAGAAGCTCGTTCCCGCGCTCGCGCCCTGCGAGCACTACGCGGGCAGCGAGAAGCTGATCCACAAGGCGCTGCAGCTGCAGGCCGAGCTCGGCCCGGTCTTCGACCTGACCTGCGACTGCGAGGACGGCGCCGCGGCGGGCGAGGAGAAGGCGCACGCCGAGATGGCCGCGCGCGCCATCGCCTCGGAGGCCAACCGCCACGGCCGGGTCGGCGCGCGCGTGCACGATGCCTCATCGGCCTTCTGGCGCGCCGACGTCGACACGCTGGTCGGCGAGGCCGGCGACCGCCTGGCCTACCTCACGCTGCCCAAGGCACAGCGCACCGGCGATGTCATCGCCATGCTCGAACACATCGAGCGGCGCCGCGCGGCTGCGGGCCTCGCGCGCGCCATCCCGGTCCATGTGCTGGTCGAGACCCATGGCGCGCTGCGCGACGTGTTCGAGATCGCGGCACTGCCGGGCCTGGAGGTGCTCGACTTCGGGCTGATGGATTTCGTCAGCGACCACCAGGGCGCGATCGGCTTCGAGGCCATGCGCAGCCCGGGCCAGTTCGAGCATCCGCTGCTGCTGCGCGCCAAGACGCGCATCGTGGCCGCGGCGCTCGCCAACGGCCTCGTACCGGCGCACAACGTGTCGCTGACGCTGCGCGATCCACTGGCCACGCGCAACGACGCCTATCGCGCGCGGCACGAGTTCGGCTTCCTGCGCATGTGGAGCGTGCATCCCGATCAGATCCGGCCGATCGTCGAGGCCATGGCGCCCGATGCGAGCCAGGCCGAGCGCGCCGGTGCGATCCTGCTGGCGGCGAGCGAGGCGCAGTGGGGCCCGATACGGCACGAGGGCAAGCTGCACGACCGCGCGAGCTATCGCTACTTCTGGAGCGTGCTGCGCGCGGCCGAGGCCGCGGGTGTCGCGTTGCCCGCGCAGGTGCGCGAGCGCTTCTTCGCGGGCTGACGCGGCACGCGGCGAATAATCCGCGTCTTCGCCGCGATCGATGTCCAGCCCGGAACGCCGCGCAGGCGCATCGAAGGAACACGAACGGTGAGAAGTTCGCGCAACCCCCAGCCCTCCGTCTCCCACGGCACGCAGAGCATCGAGCGCGCCCTGCGCATCCTGCGCGAGCTGGCCGCGCGCGGCGAGTTCGGCTGGCGGCTGTCGGACCTCGCGGCACGCTGCGAGGTCGACAAGGGCACCGTGCACCGCGTGCTCTCGTGCCTGGTGCGCGAACGCTTCGTGCAGCAGCGCAGCACCGACAAGCACTACTTCCCCGGCCCGATGCTCTACGAGCTCGGCCTCTCGCTGCCCGGCTACGCGGCCTTCCAGCAGGCCTGCGAGCGCCGCATGGCGAAGCTGGCGGCGCAGACCGAGGCCATCGCCTGGCTGATCCTGCGCAGCGGCAACGAGTACGTCTGCGCGGTGCGCCAAGGCTCGCTCGAGCTGCGCGGCCTGATGGTGCACGCGGGCACGCGGCGGCCGCTGTTCACCTCGGTCGGCGGCGTCGCGATCCTGCAGACCCTGCCCTCGCTCGAGACCGAGAACATCCTCGCCGACAACATGCAGCAGGAGATCGCGCAGCGCGGCAGCGGCCGCCTCGACGCGCTCGAGAAGATGCGCGAGCGCTCGCGGCGCCATGGCTTCGGCGTCAACCTCGGCGACGTGGTCACCGGCGTGCATGCCTTCGCGGTGCCGGTGTGCGCCGACAACGGGCGCGCGATGGCGGCGGTGTGCCTCACCGGGCTGGCCGAGCAGTTCGGCGAGCCGAAGCTGGCCGAAGTCCGCGCCGCACTCGGCGAGGTGGCAGCGGCGGTGGAGCAGGATGCGCGCGAATTGCTCGGCGGTGTCATGCACATGGGGCACTTGGACACGAACGCCGAGCCTTGAGCACCGCCACGCGGCGCGACAAGTTCAAACTGTGAAACTCCGCTGCCCGGCCCTATGGGCAGCGAAAAGACCGCTCGATATTCTCGATCGCAGAGACAACTCACGACGAGAAACGATGAACGTAGACACCGCGGTCAACCTCGAGGACCTGCGCTCGATGGCACGGCGCAAGCTGCCGCGGATCGCCTTCGATTTCATCGATGGCGGCGTGGACGACGAGGACTGCATGCGGCGCAACCGCGAGGCCTTCCGCCGCTTCCAGCTGGTGCCGCGCTACCTCGTCGATGTGTCGCGGCGCGACCAGTCCACCGAACTGCTGGGCCGGCGCCATGCGAGCCCCTTCGGCATCTCGCCGACGGGCCTGGCCGGGCTGTTCCATCCGGGTGCCGACGAACTGCTCGCCCAGGCCGCGCGCGCGGCCGACGTGCCCTTCCTGCTGTCGAGCGCGAGCAATGCCTCGGTCGAGACGGTCGCGAAGCTCGCGCCCGAGCATGTCTGGTTCCAGATCTACGGCACGCGCGAGGAGCGCATCAACGCCGATCTCGTCGAGCGTGCACGCGACGCCGGCGTGCGCACGCTGGTGGTGTCGGTCGACGTGCCGGTGAACTCGAACCGCGAGCGCAACCGGCGCAACGGTTTCTCGCGCCCCTTCCGGATGACGCCCGGCGTGGTTCTCGAGGCGCTCGGCCATCCGGCCTGGGTGCTGCGCTATCTGCGCAGCGGCGGCATCCCGATGATGAGCAACTGGGCGCCCTATGGCCGCGCCGGCGCCTCGGCGGCCGAGGTCGCCGACCTCTACGGCACGCTGACACCCGCGCCGATGATCACGTGGCGCACGCTCGAGCGCATCCGCGCGGACTGGAGCGGCCCGCTCGCCGTGAAGGGCCTGCTGCATCCCGACGATGCGCGCCAGGCCGCGGCGCTCGGCGTCGATGCGATCGTGGTCTCGAACCATGGCGGGCGCCAGCTCGACGTGGCGCCCACGCCGCTCGAGATGCTGCCCGCGATCCGCGCGGCGGTCGGCGAGCGCGTGGAGCTGCTGCTCGACAGCGGCGTGCGCCGTGGCTCCGACATCGTGATCGCGCGCTGCCTCGGCGCGCGCTTCGCACTGTTCGGCCGGCCCACGCTGTTCGGCGCGGCCGCGGGCGGCGCGCCCGGCATCGCGCGTGCGCTGCAGATCGTGCGCAACGAGATCGACATGGTGCTCGCGCAGATCGGCTGCGCCTCGTTCGACGCGCTCGACGCGCGCCATCTGCGCAGTGCGGGCGCCGAGGCCTTCGCGAACCCATCCCCTCCCCTGCCCGCCATGCCGGCGGCCAACGGCACCGCCTTCGATCCACCGCTGGCGGCGACCTCACAACCATGAAGGAGACAGCGATGACCTCACTTTTTCGCCTCGCGCGGCGGCTCGCCGCGCTGCCGCTGGCCTTCGCGCTGACCGCCGGCGCGCTGGCCCAGGGCTACCCGAACCGGCCGATCAAGATCGTGGTGGCCTACCCGCCCGGGCAGAGCACCGACATCGCCACCCGCTACTTCGCGGCCAAGCTCTCGGCCGCGCTGCACGAGGGCGTGGTGGTGGAGAACCGTCCCGGCGCCTTCGGCAACATCGGCACCGCCTATGCGGCGCGCGCCACGCCCGACGGCTACACGCTGATCATGGGCGCCTCGGGCACGCATGCGATGAACCCGGCGCTCTACGACAACATCGGCTTCGACGCCGAGAAGGACTTCGACCCGATCGTCGCGACCGCCTTCATCCCGATGGTGATCTCGGTGCATCCCTCGCTCGGCGTGCAGACGCTGCCCGAGCTCATCAAGCTCGCGCGCAGCCGGCCCGACAAGGTCGACGTGGCGCTGCCCAGCGTCACGGCGCAGCTGGTGCTCGAGATGATCCGGCGCCAGAACGTGCCGCTGTTCTCGATCAAGTACAAGGGATCGGGCGAGGCGATGACCGCGCTGCTGGGCAACCAGGTGCCGGTGCTGATCGACACGGTGGCGGCCTCGCGCGCGCAGTTCGGCAGGATCAAGCCGCTGGCCGTGACCTCGGCCAAGGCCATGACCGCGCTGCCCGAGATCCGGCCGGTGGCCGAGCAGGGCCTCGAGGGCTTCAGCGTGGTGGCCTGGAACGCGCTGATGGCGCCACGCGGCACGCCGGTGGAGGTGCGCGAACGGCTGGCCACCGAGATGCGCAAGATCCTCGCGCTGCCCGAGACCGCCAAGGCCCTGCACGAGCTCGGCTTCGAGCCCGCGCCGCCGATGGACTACGCCCAGCTCGTCGCCTGGCTGCGCTCGGAACGGCTGACCGACGCCGAAATCATCCGCAGCGCCGGCATGAAGGCCGACTGACGCGCCACCCCTCTTTCCCCTTTTTTCTTCTTTCATACACACCCAAGGAGACATCCCATGACCGTGCTCGCGCAAGAACTCAAGGTCCGCCCGCTGCATTCCGATTTCGTGATCGAGATCGACGAACGCATCGAGGACATCCTCGCCAACCCCGACGCCATCGAGCAGGTGCGCCGCCTGTGGCAGGACGCGCCGGTGATCGTGTTCCCGCGCCAGTCGCTCGAGGAGGCCGACCAGGTGCGCTTCACCGAGCAGTTCGGCCACTGCGAGAGCGCCAACCGCAAGGACATCCAGTCGCCCTACCACGACGAGATCATCTACTTCAGCACCCTGCGCTATGCCGACGGCCGATTCGTCGGTGGCTTCGCGGGCGGCGACGACGTCGACTGGCATTCGGACCAGACCTTCCGCGTCAAGCCCGCCACCGGCGCCATGCTCTACGGCCTGGAGGTTCCCAAGGGCGGCGGCGACATCTACTGGGCCAACCAGTACGGCGCCTGGGAGCGCCTGCCGGCCGACGTGCGCGCGCTGATCGACGGCCGCACCGGCACCTACCGCTATGCCAAGCGCATGGCGATCATGAACACGCTCGAACTCAAGGACAAGGAAAGCGCGCAGGCCAGGGAGATGGCCAAGCTGCCCGATGCCTTCCACCCGGTGGTGCTCACGCACCCGCTGACCGGCCGCAAGGCGCTCTATGCCGACCCGACCACGCTGGTGGCGATCGAGGGCCTGAGCGAGGCCGAGAACGCGCGCGTGCTGCCGCTCCTGTTCGAGGCCGGCGGCAGCGCCGAGCTCGTGTACCGCCACAAGGTGCGCAACGGCGACCTGATGATGTGGGACAACGGCTGCACCATGCACCGCCGCGACGAGATGCAGCTCAACCAGCCGCGGCTGATGAAGCGCACCACCTTCCGTCTCGCGGCCGACGCCTACTGCGTGCCGCACTGAACCGGGAGCGACCGTGAACAGCTCCAGAGTTTTCCTGCGCGTCAATCGCGTGGAAGCCGCCCTGTGCGCGAAGGCGCGCGAGGCCACCGTGTCCGACCTGCACGAGGCGGCCGCGCCGCGCGGCATCGGCGGCCTGATGTCCAGCCGCATGCGGCCGATCCAGAAGGGCGCGCGCATCGCGGGACCGGCCGTCACGGCCTTCTGCGCGCCCGGCGACAACCTGATGATGCACCGCGCGCTCTACCTCGCGCAGCCCGGCGACGTGCTGGTGGTGGTCTGCGACGCCGAGACCTCGGGCGCCCAATGGGGCGACATGGCGGCACGCTATGCGCTGCGCAAGGGCCTCGCGGGCGTGGTGGTGCAGGGCTGCGTGCGCGACACCGACACGGTGGAGGCGCTGGGCCTGCCGGTCTGGTCCACCCACGTCCTCTCGATCCATCCCGACAAGTGCGGCCATGGCTTCGTCAACACGCCGGTGGTCTGCGACGGCGTGCTGGTGCAGCCGGGCGACCTGGTCATGGCCGATGGCGACGGCGTGGTCTGCGTGCCGCGCCGCGACGCCGGCGAGGTCGTCGAGGCCGCGCTCGCGCGCATGCGCAAGGAAGAAGAGATGGCGCGCGCGGTCGAGCGCGGCGAGGCGGTGTGGGACCTGGGCGGCTCGGCGGCGAGCTATGCGGCGATGAACGTCGAGGAGATTGATGCGGCGTTCGATGACGTGCGCTGAGTGAAGGCGTCGCCGGTGCTCGCGACCAGGCGTTCAGGTCTTAGCCATGACTCAAGCTGCGCGAGCAGTCCATGTGACAGATTGCCAAGGATGGCGAAAACCACCGCAGCATGACTTGTGCAGCAAAAAGTGACGCACCGCAAAAGCGACATCGCGGCGCGCCCCGGCAAGCTCACGCGCGCGCTGCGCGACATAGTTATCCAAAGACTCGTTCAGTAAGTACATGACCGAACTCGAACGCTGGCGCCGCCGCGGGGTGGAAGCTGACCGGCACGTGCCCCTGCTCAAGGAGCGTGAAGCGATCCAGCTTTTCGCATGGCCGGCCCGAGCCGGCCGCGCAGCAGCACGACCACGTCGACCAAGGGGCGCGATGGCATGTCGTTTTTCTTGAGGAACGCGTGCCATAGCGCCTGTCGGGATGGATCATTTGCGTACTCATCGCTCAAGCCCACCGGCAACGACCCTGGCACCGCCATGCCGCGCCGCATGAACGTCGCGGCAATGGCATTGGCCAACATGTCGTCATCCAGGTCCTCGCGCTCCAGCAAGACCATCAGGTCCAGGTAGTCCTTGAGACGACTGTTGGTCATGCCCAGCACGACGATCGCATGAAGCTTCTCGGAAACAACGGTATAGGCCGGATAAGTGCGAAGGCGAGGCGCCGGCAGATCGGCGATGAGGACGGGATAGATCGCATCGGCGGGTCCTGGCGTGATGGCGTCGCCAAAGCCGACGTCTATCTGCGTCTTGCAGCGAGCGCGCGCCACGTCGGCATCGATCAAGACCCGCGCCCCGGCATAGCCGGCATCTTTGCGAATCTCCGAGACCCTGATCGAAGCCGGATCGAAGCTGATGCCATCGTCCACCCGCACGCTCGCGATATCACGGAAGGCCTGGGCCATGGACGCCAGATCGCTGGCACCGAAACCGAGCAGATCGGCATCGCGCGTCGCGCGGTGCGGCATGTCGTACCAGAGCGTGAACAGCAGCGCGCCCTTGAGCACGAAGCGATCGGCATGCACCGACTCGCCAAGGCGGTAGAGCATGCGTTCCAGGGCGAAGCGCACCAGCACCTGGTTGAAGTCGACGCCCTGGGCCTTGGCGATGTTGAGCAGGCGCGCTCGCACGGAGGCCGACAAGTCCTTGCTCACTCGATGGCCTCCAGGTAGGGACGCATCACATTGGCGACGCGGCAGATCCTCGCGTAGTGCCAAAGCTCGTCCGCCGACGCCTTGCGCTGGGCCCGTGCATCTCGAAGGGCTTCGAGCGCCACATCCAGGCCGATCTTGTTGCGGTGCTTGAAGCAATCCACCACGGTCTTGGCCACGCCGTAGACACGCAGTGGCACCTGGTCTCGCTCGACTACCTCGATGCCCGCCGAATAGGCTTCGCCGGAAACCTGGACCATCTTGAGCGGCGGGTAGGCGATCCTCGGGACATGGCTGCCGCGCGGCATTGCGATCCAGACCTGGCGCGGCAGCTGCGTGGTGAGCTCATGGAACTGCAGAGCGGTGAGCAGGCAGAACACGGCCTGGGGAACCTTGGTGGCGATCGCCGCAAGGCTCTCATGTTCGGAGCCTCCCGGTTCGGGCAGGCGGTAGAGACCGCGTCCCACCTTCTCCAGCAGGCCTGCATCCGTCATGCGCGTCAGCGCCACACGGGGCGTATTGGTGGCGTCCAGATCGCTGGCGCGGAGCATCCCCTTGCGCCCGAGCAGATCGAGAATTCGTTGAGCGTGGGTGTCCTGGCGCACGGTGTCCGCAGTATGTTCCGTTTTTTCGTTATTTTCTACTATTTGACGAAATTAAGGAACATCTACAAAGCTTGCCGATCCGTGCGGGACGACCGTGCCCGAGGCCTGAACAAGCGCGCTGTCCAGCCCCCCGGACCACGCGCGAAGTGCGCCTGACCGACGCCGGGCAGTTGCTGCTGCGGCGCAGCGCGGCGCTCGTGAATCTCGCCTGCCGCATCCAGTCGGAGTTCGAGGCGCTCGCGCCGCCACGGTGCTGAGCGCTGTGCCCGACCGGTGTCGCCCCTCAGGGCGCCGCGACGCACCTCCAAGCACTCAAGGCCTGCGCCGTAGGAATCTCCCCCGAAGCATTACGCGCCAGCGAAGGCGCCCCACCCCGCGCCTGGTCGTCGTGCACCCAGCGGTCGAGATCGGCCAGCGCGTTCCAGTTCAGCTGCAGGGGCGTGAGGCCGAGCCGCTTGAGCACGGCATTCGTGTTGTAGAAGCCGTGGCTGTAGTCCTCGACGAAATAGGCGCGCACGGCGTTGCGGATGTCGCCGGCCGCGACCTGTCCGCCCGCGGGCAGGCCGTTCAGCTGTCTGACGAATTCGCCGGCCTGCGTGCAGGGCACGAGGAAGTCGGAGGTGCCCTGGTAGATCACGATCTTTTTGCCCTTGCCGCCATCCCGCTTCTGCCGCGCCGACATCCGCAGGAAGGGCACGAGCTCGTCAGGCCGCACGTTCCACACCGGGGCCAGCTGGTCGAGCAGCCGGTGATAGCCGTCGTAGTCGGCGCCCGATTCGATCGCGACGTTGGCCAGGTAGCGCGAGGTCGCGCCCAGGCCGTCGCTCAGGGTCTGGGGCGACACGTCCTGGCCGAACAGGCTGGTGAGCATGGCCGAGGCGCTGGCCCAGTTGGTCGTCCAGTCGTTGACGGTGTCGGGCACCTGCAGGGTCTTCAGCAGGTTGGTCTCGTCGACCGGCGGCGCGCCCGCCACGATGCCGTCGTAGGCTTCGGGCCAGTTGGCGATGGCCTTGAGGGCCTGCCGGCCACCGGTGGAGATGCCGACGAAGTAGGTGTCGGTGGGCGCGGCGCCGGTGAGCTTCTTGAGCAGGTACAGGCCGACGTCGAGCGACTTCTTGATTGAGTCCTGCCCGAAGTTCTTCACCATCTCCTGCCTCGCGACATCGGCGAGCTTGCGGCCCGGGCGCACGAAGTCGGGGTCGAAGGCGCCGTTCGAGCCATCGGCGCCCGCGTCGCTGAGCACCACGGCGTAGTTGGCCAGTGCCATGCCCTGCAGCGGCAGCGCGAACTGCTGGCCGGTCTGCGTGCCGGCGGCGACCACGTCGGACTTCCAGGCGAAGCCGCCGCCGCCGAGCTGCACGAACTTGCCGTTCCACTGCGCCGGGATGTAGATCTGATAGTTGATGTCGCGCACGCGGTAGCTCGGGTCCTTCACGGCCGGGTCGACGCCGCCGGGCGAGGTGGGCTGGATCGTGCCCTTGATCAGGCAGTAGGCCGGCAGCGCGAGCCAGACCTGCTGGACGGACGTGACCTTGAAGCCGCCGGTCTTCGGCGAGGGAAAGCGGCTGCCGCGAAAGCCGTCGAGCACGGCGTCGCCGTACTGCGAACCATCGAGCTGGTTCGAGCAGGTGCGCACGAGGGTGTTGGAAATGTCGGTGGCCGCCTGGGCCCACGGGGCGAGTGCGCCGCAGGCCAGCGCCACGAGCAGCGACCGGATCGGCCGCACGGGATTCCTTGTCTTGGTCACGATGTGTCTCCAACGTTATCGGTTCGAATTCACAAGACCCCACGCCTGAGCCGGAGCGGGGACCACGCCTTCTTCCAGAGGCCGTGAAATTCTTGATCGCGCTGGAATGGACCGCACTATCCCTGCGGCGCCAATCGAATGACTTCGGGCGCCCGTGGCCCGCGACGCCTCAAGCCTCGCGCCGGATCTGCGGCGCGGGCAATCCCTCGATCATCACGTTGAGGCAGGCGGGCTTGCCGCTGGCGATCGCGCGCCGTGCCGCGTCGGGCAGTGCATCGGCCTCGGTGACGAGTTCGCCGTGCGCGCCGAAGGCCTGCGCCACCGCGTCATAGCGCGTGGGCTGCAGCTCGCAACCGACCAGCCGCTTGGGCCCGTAGTCGCGCAGCTGGATCTGGTATTCGGCGTTCCAGCGCGCATCGTTGCCCACCACGGCCACGAAGGGCAGACGGTGACGAATGGCGGTGTCGAACTCGGCGATGTGGAAGCCCACAGTGCCGTCGCCCATCACTGCGATCACTGGCGCCTCGGGCTGCGCGCAGCGCGCGCCGAGCGCATAGGCGAGTCCGGCGCCGATCGCGCCCGCCACGCCGTTGTTGACGCGGTGCGGCGCGCTCAGGCAGGCCATGGCCCACTGGCCGATCTCGCCGCCATCGCAGACCAGCACCGACTCGGGATGGCTGTCGAGCAGGGCCTGCAGCGGCCGCAGCATCTGCACCGGATGCAGACGCTGCGGCAGCGAGGCGCGCGCGTCGTCCCAGGCGGCGGGGCGGTAGGCCAGCCACGCATGCGCTTCCTGCAGCCACGACCGATCCCGGGCGCCAGCCGCGGCCGCGGTCAACGCCCGCATCGCCGGCCAGGCATCGGCCTGCGCTTCGGTGCGCAGGCGCTCGCCGAGGGCACGGCGGCTGCGCGCGAGTTCATCCGCATCGGAATCGATCTGGTGGACCTGCGCATCGGCGGCCAACGCAGTGCCGAACTTCAGCGTGAAGTCCAGCCGCTTGCCCAGCAGCAGCACGCAGTCCGCGCGCGCCAGCAGCTGCGCGAAGGCGCCGAGGCTCGCATCGCCGATGCCGCGCGGGCTCTCCATGCCGGCGACCGGCACGCCCGTGGCCTGCTCCAGCGCGGCGATCAGCGCGCGCCCATCGCGCGTGAGGCAGGAGGGGCCTGCGAGGATCAGCGGGCGCTCGGCCTCGGCGAGCTGCCGGGCCAGCTCGGTCGCGAGCGCCGGGTCCAACAACCGCGGCTCGGGCGCGAAGGCTTCGGGGCCGAAAGCGGGCACGGTGGCCGCGCCCTCGAGCACATCGCTCGGCAGGCTCAGGTGCACCGGGCCGGGCCGCCCCGACTTCGCGATCCGGATGGCCTTGGCCACATCGCCCGCCACCGCGTCGGCACTGGCGCAGCGCCACGACGCCTTGCAGACCGGCTCGGCCATGTCGGCCTGACGCATCTCCTGGAACGCACCCTGGCCCAGCTGGTCGTTCGGCGCATGGCCCGACAGCAGCACCACCGGCCCCTCGGCCATCTGCGCGGTGTACAACGCGGCCACGGCATTCGCATGGCCGGGACCGCCGGTGACGAGCGCGATGCCGACCTCGCCCGACACCCGCGACCAGGCATCGGCCATGTGCACGGTGCTGGCCTCGTGGCGCACGTGCACGAGTTCGATGCCCGAGCCGAAGGCCGCGTCGAACACCGGCATGACGTGGTTGCCCGAGAGGGTGAAGATGCGCGCGACGCGGGCCGCGCGCAGGCATTCGATCAGCGCATCGGCGCCGCGAAAGGTTCGGGTGGAGGGCATGCGGCGGACAAGGGGGGAGCTATGACTTGCGCGATTTTCCGGGCAACAGCGCCGCGACCACGCCGAGCAGCGGCAGATAGGCGATCGCCTGGTAGACGAAGGCGATGCTGGTGTGGTCGGCCAGCAGGCCCAGCACCGCGGCGCCCAGCCCGCCCATGCCGAAGGCGAAGCCGAAGAACAGCCCCGAGACCATGCCGACCTTGCCCGGCATCAGTTCCTGCGCATAGACGAGGATGGCCGAGAAGGCCGAGGACAGCACCAGACCGATCACGATGGTCAGCGTGGTGGTCCAGAACAGGTCCGCGTGCGGCAGCAGCAGCGCGAACGGCGCCACGCCCAGGATCGAGACCCAGATCACCGGCTTGCGGCCGATGCGGTCGCCGACCGGCCCGCCGAGCACCGTGCCCACGGCCGAGGCGAACAGGAAGAAAAACAGGTGCAGCTGCGCGCTCTGCACCGTGAGGCCGAAGCGGTCCATCAGGTAGAAGGTGTAGAAGCTGCTGATGCCCGCCACGTAGAAGTACTTGGAGAAGATCAGCACCAGCAGCACCGTGATGGCGCCCAGCACCACCCGGCGCGAATAGGGCGACTCGACCGCCGCCTTCTTGCGCACGCCGGCCGCGACGTGATGGAAGGCATACCAGCGGCTCACCTGCAGCAGCAGGCCGATGCCCAGCAGCGCGGCCAGGCCGAACCAGGCCACGCTGTGCTGGCCGAAGGGCACGATGACCGCGGCCGCGAGCAGCGGCCCGATGGCCGTGCCGAGGTTGCCGCCGACCTGGAACACCGACTGCGCGAGCCCGTGCTGGCCGCCCGAGGCGAGCCGCGCGATGCGCGAGGACTCGGGATGGAAGATCGACGAGCCGAGCCCCACGAAGGCCGCGGCCAGCAGCACGATGCCGAAGCTGGGCGCGAAGGCCAGCAGCAGCAGGCCGATGAGCGTGGCCGTCATGCCGATGGGCAGCGAGTAGGGCTGCGGGCGCCGGTCGGTGAACAGGCCGATCAGCGGCTGCAGCAGCGAGGCCGTCAGCTGGTAGGTCAGCGTGATCAGGCCGATCTGCGCGAAGCTCAGCGAGAACGCGCCCTTGAGGATCGGGTACATCGCGAGGATCAGCGACTGCATCATGTCGTTGACCATGTGCGCGCTGCTGATGGCGCCCAGGATGCCAAAGGCGGGCTTGGCCTTGGCGGGACTGGCGGCCGCGCTCGCGGGCGTGGCCTGGGATTCGAGGGAAGCGGTCGCGGAGGGCGGCATGGGGGACTTTCACACGGGGGAGACGGGACCGGCCGGCACGAGGAGCGCGAGTTCGGGAGAAACGGGCCGCCGGCGCCCCGGAATTATGGGAGGATGCGACTCGCCTGTCTTGCGCCAACCGACCACCACCTTTCGCGAAAAGGACATGAACCTCCCGCGCCGTCCCAAGTCATTGCCCGAGGTGCTGCGCGAGATCGAGGGCGAGTCCTCGCCGATCGCGGGCCGCGCCACCGACTATCCGGCCGGCTGGCACATCAAATCGCACCGGCACGGCAAGCACCAGCTGATCTATGCCCTGCGCGGCGTGATGGTGGTGCAGGCCGAGGCCGGCCGCTGGGTGGTGCCGCCCACGCGCGCCATCTGGATGGCCGCGGGCATGGCGCACGAGATCCGCTGCGTCGGCGAGGTCCACATGCGCAGCCTGCTGGTGAAGCCCGAGGTCGCGCCCCGCACCCTGACGACCACGCAGGCCGTGGGCATCCCGCCGCTGCTGCGCGAGCTGATCCGCGCGGCGATGGAGGTGAAGCAGCCCTATGCGCCCGGCACCCGCGACGGCCGGCTGATGCGCTTCATCCTCGACGAGCTGCGCGGCCTGCCGGTGCTGCCGCTGCACCTGCAGATGCCCGCCGACCCGCGGCTGTTGCGCATCTGCGAACGGCTGCAGCAGCGCCTGGACGATGCCTCCACGCTGGCCGACTGGGCCGAGCGGCTGTCGCTCGACGTCAAGACCATCCAGCGCCTGTTCGCGAAGGAGACCGGCATGACCTTCGGCCAGTGGCGCCAGCAGGCCCGGCTGCTGCGCGCGCTGGAACTGCTGGCCGATGGCGAGAAGATCATCGACATCGCGCTGCGCCTGGGCTACGACAGCCCCGGGGCCTTCGCCACCATGTTCCGCAAGCACTTCGGGCAGACGCCGAGCCAGTTCTTCGCCGAGCCTTGAGCTCGCGCCGCGCGCGGCCTATGCCTCGCTGTTGGCGATGCGACCCAACGCGCCCTTGTCGAGCACCATGACGGCGCTGAACTCGATGCGAATGACGCCCTCGTGCTCCATGGCCTTCAGTTCCATGTTCACCCGCTGCCGCGAGGCGCCGAGCAGTTGCGCCAGTTCCTGCTGCGACAGCTGGAGGCGGATGCTCGTCGCCGGATCGCTGGCGTTCCCGGGCGCGCCGGGACCGCGCATCAGGTACATCAACTGCTTGGCCACCCGCGCCCGCAGCGAGAGCAGGTTGAAGTCCTCGATCAGCCTGAAGAGCATGCGCACGCGACTGGCCTGCAAGCGCATCAAGGCCCCGTGGAGCTCGGGGTGGGCCTCGAGGATGTCGAGGAAGTCCTGCCGGGCCACGTAGAGGACCGCCGTCTTGCCGTGCGCGTGCGCATCGTGGGTGTTCGGCTTGCCGTCGAACACCGAGATGTCGCCGAACCAGATGCCCGGCTCCACATAGGTGAGCGTGATGGCCTTGCCCGAGGCGGTGGTCGAGCCGATCCGCACCGCGCCCTGCAGGCACGCGGCCCACTGCCGCGGCGGATCGCCGCGCAACGAGAGCGGCTCGCCGTGCTTGAAGCGCTTGACGAAGGCGCGCCGAAGGATGTCGTGGCGCAAGGCGGGCGACAGCGAGGAGAACCATCGATTCCTGTCGATCACCTCCCGTTCCTCGGGTTTCAGGCGGTCGTCGTCCATGGCCGGCATCGTCACTGGCGCGGCAGTGCCGTGGACGGAGCCGGCTCGCGAAGCTGCAATGCGGCATCCAACCTCAGTTGCTCGGTCGGCGTGAACAGCTGCGCCCTCAGCCGGTCAAGGGATTGAGCGTCCATTCCGCCTGCCCGCAGCGCGGCCTGCGCGTCCGCGTATTGCGTGAGCCTCCCGCGCCAATCGCGCTCGTCGCGATCGACCTGTCCCAGGCGCTGCGCCGCCTCGACGCCGTAGGTGGCACTGCGCTGCGCGAAGCGCTCCTGATCGCTGGCGCCGCTGGCCTCGAAAGCATCGGTCTGGGCGGCGATCTGCGACGGCACGCTGTTCTCGGCGCGCAGCGCGCGCTCCGCTTCGCCGAGGCTGCGCTCGTTGTCCTCCAGCGCCGCCTTGCGCTGCTCGGGCGTCAGGCCCGCATTGCCCTCGATCTCCATGCGCGCGAGGTTGTAGAGGTCGAGTTCATCGTCCTGGCCGAAGAGCGCCTCGTACTCGTCGGGCATGAAGTGCTGCTGGCGCACCCGCCGACGCGCCTCGAACGCCTGGAGCAGCGCATGCGGGTCGCCCGCCGCGGGCCCTGAAACCGCCTGCGCGCTCAACGCCGACTGATAGTCGATGTAGCGGCCCAGCAAGGCGCGGGCGCGCGCGGCTTCCGCGGGCGAAAAGCGCGTTGCCACCACGGCCTCGACCCGGGCTTTCCATGCCTCGGGGCTCAAGCGCTCGCCCCGCGGGTTGGCGGCGAGCAGCAGATCGCCGATGCGGTAGCGCAGATCGGGCGTCAGGAAGCTGTCGCCGATCGGGGCCGGTGTCGCGGCGTCGATCGCGCCATCGGCAGCCGGCACCGTCGATTGCAACGAAGCGACCGATGGCACAGCCGCGTTCGAAGGGCCCGGGTCACCGGCCGGCGCGGGACCGGCCAGCCACCAGGCGCCAGCCGCCGCCGCCAGCACGGCGGCGATCGAGACAGGCCAGCGTGGCGTCACAGGCCGGCTTGCCGCAGCTTGTTGACATGCATGCGGTACAGCGAAGGCACATCGGGCGCGTTCGGGTCCCGCAGGCCCAGATCCACGTTGACCTCCTGCAGGTGATTGAGCGGCTGGTTCCCGAGGCTCTCGCCCAGCTTCGAGGAGCACACGCCTACCAGGCCGTCGTTCTCCGCATTTCCGAACAGGTCGCGCGAGATTCCGCCGACACCCAGAAGGAATTTCAGCAAAGGGTTGCCTTCGGCGGATTCGTTGATGGTCTTGGTACCGCTCCACGAGTAGTAGCGCACGCCGTTGACCAGCGCCGGGCCATCGGCGCAACCGGTGGCCTTGCCCTGCGCATCGAGTGCCATTCCTTGCGGAAACTTCTTCGTGAACTCGGCGGCGCCCGCGGTGCTCAGCGACTTGGCCGCCGCCTGTGCATCCTGCGGCAACCCGAACAGCCCGAACGGGTTGAATGGACGGAGCGGAATATCGCCGGGTGCACCGTCGCTGATCGACTTGCCAAGGAGATTGTTTGCCCCCAACTCCGCTTGTTGCTGCAGCCAATTGGCTGCGTCGAACTCCTTCAGTTTTTCATCGGCCCCCGGCGCGCCCTTGTGCGGCCCCGCGATCGTGATCACCGATGCCACCCAGTCCGGCGCCACCCCCGCGACGTAACGCACCGTCGGCCCGCCGTGCGAGTGGCCGATGAGGTTAACCTTGTCCTTGCCGGTGAGTGCGCGAATGATCTCGACCTGCTTGCGAAGCTGTTCCCCGCGCACCTCCGTGCTGTTGGCGGCAGACACCGTCACCGTGTAGACGGTCGCACCGCCGTCCTTCAGTGCCTGGGGGATCTTGGGCCAGGTATTTGCGGATCCGAAGAGTCCGTGCACGAGCACGATCGGGTACTTTGCCTTCGTGAATTCACTGGCCGACGCTTCTTGCGCGCTGGCCGGAACAGCAGCGCTCGCCAGCGCCAGGGCGCACGACAGGGACAAGGCCCGAAGAATTGACGAGCGACCCCGTTGGCCGCTGAAAGATTGACTCATGGCTTGCACTCCTTGATTGCAGGTTGAAAAAAGAACGCCCGTGCTTTTGCGGGAGCGGATTCTTTCGTGCGGGCCATTGCGATCGCTTAGGTGCAAACCCGATGCAATTGGCAATCAAGGCATTCGTCGTGAACAAGTTCTGCAAATGCTAGCTGCCGAGTCTCTCAATCATAAAAATACAGAATTACCGGCCTGCCGGATTACCGAAAATCATCACCTAGGCGACAATTTTTCATTGCCCGGCCGCGCGATTGAATAAGGTTATATTTCTTAATCACATAGGCCAACCGATTCTGACGTGGAAGCGAAGATCCAGGATCCCGCGCAACACGCAGATGAAAAGACAAGGGTTTACCAGAGGGAATAATTGTCAGGTTATTGACAGTTTAAAACCCACCTCCACGCCTACAGTCCTCCTCTCCCGTCGTCGACCGGCTCTTCGCCGCTCGCTGCTTCGATTTCGAAAAGGAAGGACGAATGCCATTGGCGCGCAAAGAAGGAAACGCCCTGAGTTATGCCGAGATCAGAGAAAAATACGCTGTCCCTGCACGGCGCGGAGCGCTCGTCATTGCCAATGGAGTACCAGGCACCGTCTCGAGGGCACGCAATTGTTTCGTATGGGTTCGATTCGAGGGCAATGCCATTTCGAAGCCATTTCGACCCGATGAAATCAGATGGATCGGCGAGTCCCTGTTGAATACCGAGAAAGTCTCGGCCTGCAACGCCGACTTCTTCAAGCCGCGTCCCTCCAACGCATAGGCCAATCATCCAATCATCCGCATCATGCTGTCACACATGGCGATATCCGGGAGAGACATGGAGGTCGACGAGGTCGCGGCGCGGTAAGCCACCGACGGCGGCGGCCCTGCACCCCTGCCCGCGCTGACGGCGTGCCTACGCGTCCGCGCACTCCAGCGCAAAGGTCGGCACATCCGCCTGGCGGCTCAGCCACACGCCGCCGCCCATCTCCTTGAACCCGCGCGTCAGCCCGCGCCGGTACACCTGAGCGCGGTGGCGGAACAGCCGCGGGTCGCTGAGCTCCTCGTCGACCACGTCCTGCTCGAAGTCCTCCTGCGTCACGGCCTCGAGGTAGAGCGCGCCCGCGCTGAGCGACCCCAGGTTGCGCAGCGCGCTCTTGAGGTCGGAGGGTTCGAGGTAGGCCAGCACGCCCTGGCAGATCACGAGGTCGAAGCGCTCCCTGGCCCGGTAGTCGACCACCGAGCCCCGCTCCCAGCCGTAGCGCTCGCACAGGTACTCGCTGAACTCCACGCCGTGGTAGCTGGCCTTCGGAAAATGCAACGCGATGGCATCGCGCCAGTGGCCGATGCCGCAGCCCATGTCGAGCACGCGCCGCACGGGCACGCGCAGGTACTTGAGGTACGAACAGACGAAGGCCGCGAGGCGCTCGGCGTGCTGCGGGTCGACCACCTTCGTTTTCTTGTCGAAGTAGTAGCGCCGGTAGTAGGCCTCGTCGAAGGTCGCCGCGTCGGCAGATTGCATGCAGGTTGTCTTTCAGGGAGGAAGTGCGGGCCTCCTCGCGAGGCCCGGCGCCATTTTCGCCCCGGAACCCACCCGCCCCCACGGTAAAGCCCGGCCGACGCCCGCCCGGCCTCAGGCAAAATGCCATGTCCCCTCCCCGCGCCCGGCGCGGTCCGTGGCTCCTCACCTCACTCAACGCGCAAAGCGCCCACCGCCACTTGGAACGGCCGCCCCAACCCACGACCACGCAGCCTGTCACGCTGGCCAACTGCGACAGCGAGCCCATCCACATCCCGGGCCTGGTGCAGCACCATGGCGCGCTGTTCGCGTTCGACGCCTCGACCCTCACGCTGACGCGCGTGAGCGCCAATGCCCGCGCGCTGCTGGGCGACACGGCGCCCGCCCTGGGCGAGCGCCTGTCGGCCGGCCACTTCATGGGCGACGCGCTGGTGCACGAGGCGCTGCACGAGGCCAACGGGGTGGCGGTCGATACCGGCGAGGGCTCGCCGATCAACCTCGAGGTGACGCTCGGCGAGCGCCGCTTCGACCTGATCCTGCACCGCATCGGCTACGAGCTGGTGGCCGAGTTCGAGGCCCGCGACGCCTCGGCGGACGCGGTCTCGGACTTCGCGCTCAAGGCGCACCGCGCGATGGACCGGCTCAAGCGCCAGGGTTCGATCGACGGCCTGCTCAACCTCTCGGTGGAAGCCGTGCGGCAGCTCACGGGCTTCGATCGCGTGATGGCCTACCGCTTCCGCCACGACGACAGCGGCGAGGTGGTGGCCGAGCGCCGCCACGAGGCGCTCGAGCCCTTCGTGGGCCGCCGCTACCCGGCCAGCGACATCCCGGCGCAGGCGCGCCGCCTCTACGTGGTCAACACCCTGCGACTGATCGCCGACGTGCAGTCGGCGCCGGTCGGGCTCGACGTGGCCGATCCTCAGCTGCCGCCGCTGGACATGAGCCACTGCACGCTGCGCAGCGTGTCGCCGATCCACATCGAGTACCTGCGCAACATGGGCGTGGGCGCGTCGATGAGCATCTCGATCGTCATCAACGGCCAGCTCTGGGGCATGCTGGCCTGCCACCATCGCAGCGCCCACCAGGTGCCCTACGCGATCCGCATGGCCTGCGACGTGCTCGCGCAGGTGCTGGCCTCGAACGTGCAGAGCCTGCTGGCGCGCGAGCAGGCGGGCCGGGCTTCGAACGCGGCGGAGTTGCGCGGCTCGCTGATCGAGGCCGTGCTGCATGCCGAGGACACCTTCAGCGCGCTGATCGGGCTGGCGCGCCCGCTGGCCGATGCCTTCGACGCGCACGCCACGATCATCGCCGAGCAGTCGCGGCTGCATGTGGAGGGCGAGATGCCCCGCGAGGCCGCGGCGGCGCTGATCCAGTGGCTCACCGCCTCGACGAACGGCGACGAGATCGTCGCGCTGCACGCGCGCGAGCAGTTGCCCGAGAACCTGCGTTCGCTGGGCGGCGTGTGGTGCGGCTTTCTCGCGCTGCGCTTCGACGCGATCGACAACGGCTGGCTGGTGCTCGCGCGCAAGGAGCAGGTCGAGACCATCAGCTGGGGCGGCAAGCCCGAAAAGCACTACGTGAGCGGCCCGCTCGGCCCGCGGCTCACGCCGCGCGGCTCCTTCGACGTCTGGAAGCAGACGGTGCGCGACACCAGCGTGCCCTGGGGCGCCAACGACCTCGACTTCGCGCGCCAGCTGCGCGACGAACTGATCCGCGCCAGCGCGGCGCGGCTGGCCGACACCTTCAAGGCCCGCACCGAACTGCTGGCCGTGCTCGGCCACGACCTGCGCGACCCGCTGCAGTCGATCACGATGGCGGCCAAGCTGCTCGAACGCAGCCTGCCCGACGGCAGCAACGCCGGCGCGCGGCTGGGCCAGCGCATCCAGACCTCGAGCAGCCGCATGGCGCGGCTGATCGGCCAGGTGCTCGATGCCTCGCGCCTGCAAAGCGGCATGGGCCTGCAGGTGGTGCCGTCGCAGATCGACCTCGCGCGGCTGCTGGAAGACGCGGTCGACGAGTCGCGCACCGCCTATCCCGGCTCGCAGCTCGAGCTGGAGGCCCCGAAGACGCTGCCCGTGCTGGCCGACCCCGACCGCATGGCGCAGCTGGTCGGCAACCTCGTGAGCAATGCGCGCCACCATGGCCTGCCCGGCGAGGCCGTGCGCCTGCGGCTCGCGCAGGCCGAAGGGCACGTGGTGTTCAGCGTGGCCAACCGCGCGCCGCCGATCGACGCCGCGCTGGTGCCCGACCTGTTCAGCGCCTTCAAGCAGCGCAGCGTGCCCAACGAGCGCAACAAGGGCGGGCTGGGCCTGGGGCTGCACATCGCGGAGGCCATCGTGCGCTCGCACCGCGGCAGCATCGGCTATGCGCATGCCGACGGCTACGTGGTGTTCACCGTGCGCCTGCCTCAGGTTCCCGCGCCCGCGGCCTGAGCTTTTCGCGCCGCTCGGCGCGCGACCCGCTCCTATAATCCGCCCCGCCGGCCGATGCAAACGAAAGCATCACCCAAGCCGGCACGCGCGAAGGTGCGCCGGTCCCTCGACCGGCGTTAAACGGGAAGCAGGTGACGGGTCCTCCGGGCCCCAGTCCTGCGCTGCCCCCGCAACGGTCGGCGGATTCGCGGTCCTCACGCTCGATGCCCTCGCGGCATCGGCAGCCACTGTGCCCCGGCATGGGAAGGCGAGGATCGCGGCAACGGCGCATCTCCCGATGCCCCGCTGCGCTCCGCAAGCCCGGATACCGGCCTTCGCCTCGTTCGGTCGCTGCGGGAGTGCAGGCAAGCCGTATCGGTCACGCGAGGGCGCGGGGCCGGTCGCTGGCGGGTCCCCTCGGCGTCCGGTGTGTTCTCATGGCCCGCGGGAGCGCGGGCCCGAAGGAAACCCTCGTGCGCAACATCTCCCGGCGCGGCCGCGTCAGACCCCACCAAGCCCTCATCGGATCCGGCGTCATGCTGCTCGCCTCGGTCGCCTCGGCGCAGGACGCCGAGAGCGCGGGCTCGCTGCCGCCCACCACCGTCAGCGACCGCAAGACCATCTCCACCGCCACGCGCCAGGAGGCCGACACGCTGCGGCTGCCCTTCGCCACCTATTCGGTCGAACGCGCGCAGCTCGACGCGGTGGGCGCCGTCACGCTCGAGGACACGCTGCGCAGCGTGCCGGGCCTGCAGTACGGCACGCAGGGCAACTACTACTCGCGCTTCGAGACCCGCGGGCTGCGCGACACGCAGGACGTGCTGGTGCTGATGGACGGCGTGCCGCTGCGCCTGCTGCAGGGCAATGCCGACATCACGCTGATCGCGCCCGACCTGGTGGACCGGCTCGAGTTCATCAAGGGCCCGGCCTCGGCGCTCTACGGCAAGAACGCGATCGGCGGCGTGGCGCAGTTCTTCATGAAGCCCGAGCGCGCGGGCGGCAGCCTCACGGCCACCATCGGCAGCTACGGCCGCCTCGACGGCAGCCTGCGCTACCGCTGGGACTTCGAGCGCGGCAACCTCTACATCGGCGCCGCCAACAGCGACTACAACGGCTTCCAGCGCGATGCCGGCCGCGCGCAGTCGGCCCTGCTGGTCGGCGGCGACTTCGCCGTCACGCGCCACTGGACCACCGGCTTCCAGCTCTACGACACGCGCGTGCGCGGCGACCGCGGCTCGATCGTGCCGCTGGTCAACGGCAAGCCGATCTTCGGCATCACCTCGCGCGACAACTACGGCATTCCCGACTCCTACGTCACGGGCGACTACCAGTCCTTCTCGTGGAAGAACCGCTTCGAGCTCGGCGCCGGCTGGTCGATCAACCACCTGAGCAGCTTCGCGCGCTACAACCGCTTCTTCGCGGGTGGCATCACCATCGTTCCGCCGCCCGCGGCCGTGAGCAAGGGCTACTCGGAGAGCTACACCGCCGACCGCGGCGTCTACCACGAGCTCGCGGCCACGCACCTGATGGCGGGCAAGGGCTGGAGCAACGAGTTCCAGGCCGGCTTCAACCTCGAGCGCGGCTGGCAGGGCCTCGACTCGCCGAGCTTCAGCAACGCGCCCACCTACCGCGGGCCGTTCTACGACATCCCCGTGAGCAACGTGCGCAACGATCCGCGCGGCGTGCGCGGCAGCATCACCTCCTCGCGCTTCGACCAGGAGGTGCGCAGCGTCTACCTGCAGGACCGCTTCGAATACGGCCCGGTCGGCGTCACGCTGGGCGTGCGCCACGACCGCTTCGAGCAGACCCTGGGCCGCACGGGCACGCAGGTGATCTCGGCGCAGGAAGGCAGCCACACCAGCCCGCGCGCCGGCGTGGACTGGCTGTTCCTGCAGGGCGATGCCTCCTCGCACGCCGTGTTCGCGAACTGGAGCGAAGGCTTCCGGCCGCAGGCCGTGGCGCTCAACACGCGCGGCGGCGTGGTGGTGCCCGACATCCTGCGGCCCGAGATCACGCGCAGCAAGGAAGTGGGCCTGAAGGGCCGCGCGGCGGACGACCGCTGGAGCTATCAGGTCAGCCTGTTCGAGGCCGAGAAGATCGACGGCCAGCGCTCCTACCGCAACGGCCCCGACTCCTTCGTCTTCAGCAACGCGACCTCGCGCACCAAGGGCATCGAAACCCAGTTGCAGTTCCAGCTCTCGCCGCGCTGGAACGGCTACCTGCACTACACCTGGCAGGACGCGCGGCTCAAGGACTTCCAGACCTACACCGACAGCGGCGCGCGCAGCACCAACTTCGGCGGCTATCGCGTGCGCATGTCGGCCCACAACATCGCCGGCGCGGGCCTGACCTATGCGCACGGCGCCTGGGCCGTGACCGGCACCGCGAGCTACGTGGGCAGCCGCTACCTCCGCGACAATGCGGTCAATCCGCAGAAGCTGCCCGGCTACCTGCTGCTCAACGTCGCCGTGGCCTACCGCGTCAATCCTTCGCTCACACTGCAGGCCGGAGTGAACAACCTGACGAACAAGTACTACATCGCCGACGACCTGTCGGCGCAGGAAGCCGGCAACGCCGGCGCACCGAGGACGGTGTTCGCCCGCGCGCGCTACACCTTCTGAGCGTGAACCGGCGCGACGCGATCCTCGGCATGGTGTGCATGACGGCCGTTCTGCCCGCGGGCGCCGAGGGGACGCCGTCGGCCGGCTTCCCGCGCGAACTCGTCGATGCGCTGGGCCGGCGCGTGGTCGTGCCGCGCGCGCCGCAACGCATCGTGGTGGTGTTCCCGAGCAACGTCGAGCTGGCCTGGGCCCTGGGCCTGGCCGACCGCGTGGTGGCCATCGGCGGGCGCGTGCGCTGGCCCGAGGACGCACGCGCCAAGCCCAGCATCGGCGGCGCGCTCGGCTATTCGGCCGAGGCGGTGGCCGCCTTCCAGCCCGACCTGCTCGTGGTCACGCCCTCGCACCATTCGGCGCTGTCGCTGGTCGATGCCTTCGACCGCGCGAAGCTTCCCTGCGTGGTGCTCGCGCATCCGGACCTGCCCTCGGTGTTCCGCAACATCGACCTGCTCGGGCGCGCGACGGGTGCCGACGAACAGGCCCGCCGGGTGCGCGAAGACATGCAGGCGCGGCTGGCCGCGATCGAACGCCGGCTCGACGGCGCGCCGCGCCGCAGCGTCTATTTCGAGACCGCCGCCGCCGCGCGCGGTGCCTTCCAGACCGTGGGCACGGGCCACTATGCCAACGACGCGCTGGGCTGGGCCGGCGGACGCAACGTGTTCGCCGACCTCCAGGGCGCGGCCCAGGTCAGCGCCGAGGCAATCTTCGCGCGCGACCCCGACGTGATCGTCTCGCTGCAACAGGTGCCGCGCGATCCGTCGCTGATCGGCCAACGCCCCGGCTGGCACACGCTGCGCGCCGTGCGAACGAAGCGCGTGGTCGTGCTCGAGCGCGGCCACAAGCTGATTCCCGGCCCGCGCCAGATCGAGGCCGTCGAGCAGTACGCACGCGCGCTGCATCCGGAGCGCTTCGCATGAGGCACGCCGCCGACGGCCGACGCGCATCGGCGATCACGGTGTGGCTCGTGCTGCTCCTGCTGCTGGCCGCGGCCGTGGTGCTCGCGCTGAGCGTGGGCGCCGCCACGGTCTGGCCCACCCAGTGGCGGGGCAACGACACCCTGCAGGCCGAACTGGTGCGCGTGTGGCGCGCGCCGCGCGTGGCCGGGGCCTTCTTCGTCGGCGCCTGCCTGTCGCTGGCGGGCCTGGTGTTCCAGGGCGTGTTCCGCAACCCGCTGGCCGAACCCTATCTGCTCGGCAGCGCCAGCGGCGCGGCCGTGGGCGCCGCGGTCTCGCTGCTGCTGCCGGCGCTGGTGCCCACCGCGCTGAGCCTGCCGGTGCTGGCCTTCGCGGGCGCCTGGGGCGCGAGCTGGCTGGTGCTGCTGGCCGGCAGGCTCGGCGGTGGCTGGCAGAGCAACCGCCTGCTGCTCGCGGGCGTCGGGCTGGCCGCGATCCTGGCCGCCCTGCGCAGCCTCATCGTGATCGTGTTCGGCGACGAGTCGACCAACCTGCGCGCCATCATCTCGTGGCAACTCGGCGGCGTGCAGACGCCCACGGGCGGCGAGCTCGCCGTGCTCGCGCCGGTGCTGCTGGCGCTGGTGCTGCTGGTGCGCGCGCTGGGCCGCGGCCTCGACGCGCTCGGGCTGGGTGAGGACACGGCCCATGCGATGGGCGTGCGCGCCGCCTCCTTCTCGGCGCGTGCCGTGCTCGTGGCCTCGCTCGCGACCGCGCTGGCCGTGAGCTGGGGCGGCCTGATCGGCTTCGTGGGCCTGATCGTGCCGCACGTGATGCGCTGGTGGATCGGCCCGCTGCATGCGCGGCTCACTGTGCCCTGTGCCATCGCCGGCGGCGCCCTCATGGTGCTGGTGGATGCGCTGGCGCGCTCGGCCATGGCCCCGAGCGAGATCCCCGCGGGCCTGCTGACGGCACTGATCGGCGGCCCCTTCTTCCTCGCGCTGCTGCTGTGGAGGCGTGGATGACGGCCGACGCCCTGCGCCTCGACGGCCTGCGGGTGCAGGCCTCGGGCCGCACCCTGCTCGACGGCATCGACCTCGCGATCCCCGAGCGCGGCCTGTTCGGCATCGTGGGCCCCAACGGCTCGGGAAAGACCACGCTGCTGCGCGCCGCGCTCGGGCTGGTGCGCCCGCGCGAGGGCCGCATCGCGCTGCTCGGGCGCGCGCTCGACCAATGGAAGCCGGCCGAGCTCGCGCGCCATATCGGCTATGTCGCGCAGCACGGCGAGAGCCACTGGGACCTGACGGTGCGCGAGATGCTGCAGCTGCAGCGCCCGGGCCGCGCGCCCGATCCCGCGCTGGTCGCGCGCTTCGAGCTCGACGCGCTGCTCGACCGCCGCCATGCCTCGCTGTCGGGCGGCGAGCGCGCCCGCGTCGGCGTGGCGCGCGCGCTCGCGCACGACCCGCGCCTGCTGATGGCCGACGAACCCGCGGCCCATCTCGACATTCCGCACCACCACCGCCTGATGGCCCTGCTGCGCGACAGCGCGCGCACGCGCGCCGTGCTCGTGGTGCTGCACGACCTGCATGTCGCCAGCACCTGGTGCGACCGGCTCGCGCTGCTCGGCCAGGGCCGGCTGGTGGCGACCGGAACGCCGGCCGAAGTGCTCAGCGACGAACGCCTGGCGCAGGCCTATGGCCCGGGCATCGCCGCCTTCTCGAGCGGCGGCCTGCGCTTCTTCACGGCCGCCCCCGTGCCATGACCGCATCTGCATTGCGCATCGACCTGGCCGGCTGGTCGCGCGAGGCCACGCTCGGCCCGTCGCGCGAGTTCTTCGCGTTCTTCGAGGAGGCCGAGCGGCTGGGCTTCGACGGCGCGTGGTTCCATGAATTCCGCCTGCTGGCCGAAGGCGGCCCCTATCCCTCGCCGCTGCTGCTCGCGGCCGCGCTGCTTGCGCGCACCGAGCGGCTGCGCGTCGGCATCTCGGCGCTGGTCGTACCGCTGCACCATCCGCTGCTGCTGGCCGAGGAGATCGCGCAGTTGGCGCTGCAGAGCGATGGCCGCTTCGACGCGGGCCTGGGGCGCGGCACCGACGCATCGACCCTGCGCGCGCTCGAGATCGATCCGCAGCAGACGCGCGAGCGCTTCACGCACGGCTGCCGCCTGGCGATCGCGGCCTTGCGCGGCGAGCGCGTGTCGTCGAGCGAAGGCCCCTGGCGCTTCGATGCGCAGCAGATCCGCCACCTCACGACTTCGGCACCGCCGCTGTACATCGCGGGCTCGACCGAGGAGACGATGCGCTTCGCCGTCGCCGAGGACCTGCCGCTGCTGTTGAGCCTCGAGCCGCCCGAGCCGGCGCAGCTCGCGCATGTGGAGGCGGCCTTCGCTGCGCTCGACGATGAAGCGGTGGCGCCGCGACGTGCCTCGTTCCTCGCGCGCTCCTCGCTCTCGCGCTATGTCTGTATCGGCGCGACCTCGGCCGAGGCAAGGCTGCAATTCGACGAGTTGCTGCCCCTGCTCCATCGGCGGCGCGAGCATTTCGCGATCCTGCGCGGGCAGGCCCCTGGCACCTTGGCGATGCGCGATCCTGCCGAGGTGCTGCGCTCGCAGGCGATCGTCGGCGATCCGGCTTCGTGCCTGGAACAGATACAGACCCTCGTCGCGCGCACCGGCATCCGGCAACTGCGCTGCGTCTTCAATGGCAACGGCGTGATCGATCGTGCGCTGGCGATGCGCGGGATGCGGCTGTTCGCGCAAGAGGTGTTGCCGGAACTCAAGCGGGGCTGAAGGAACCGCCTTATCCTCCCCGCGAGCCCACTCCTTCGGTACCTCGCATGTCCGCTTCGCCTTTCACCTCCGACGACCTCGCGTTCCTGGGATCGCTTCTCGCGACCGCCGCGCGCGAAGAAATCATGCCGCGCTTCCGTACGCTCCACACCGTCGACCGCCGGCGCAAGACCTCGTCCTTCGACATCGTGACCGATGCCGACGAGGCCTGCGAGGCCGCAGTGCTTGCCGCCTTGCGCGCGCGCCATCCCGAGGCCGTGCTGATCGGCGAGGAGGCCTGCGCGCGCGACCCGGCACTGCTCGAGGCCATCGACGACGCGGAGCTCGCGTTCATCGTCGATCCGCTCGACGGGACCAAGAACTTCGCGAGTGGCCTGCCCTTGTTCGGAACGATGGCGTCCGTGACCGCGCGGGGCGAGGTGATCGCGGCGGCGATCCACGACCCGGTGCGCGCCGACACGGCCTTCGCGATCCGCGGCGGGGGCGCGTGGATCGAATCGGCCTCGGGCGCAAGGCATCCATTGCAGGTCGCGCCCGCGGTCCCCGTCGAGAAGATGGAAGCCATCGTCGGCACGAACTTCCTGCCCGAGCCTCTGCGCAGCGAAGTCAACGCACGGTTGTCGCGCCTGGGCATGACCAACTGGTTCCGCTGCGCCGCGCACGAATACCGGCTCGCGGCCGCGGGCGACATCGACGCCCTGTTCTACAACAAGCTCATGCCCTGGGACCATGCGGCGGGCTGGCTGCTGCATCGCGAGGCGGGCGGCTACGCGGCGCATCACGACGGCTCGGCATACCGGCCCGCGCACCGCAGCGGTGGGCTGATCTGCGCGGCCGATCGCGCGAGCTTCGATGCGGTGCGCGCGGCCTTGCTGGGCTGACCCGTGTCCGACGCTCAGTAGCCAACAGCCAGGCCGTCGCGCCGCCCGTCGGAGGCGGCGATGTAGAAATCCTCGCCGCCGCGCCGCACCAGTTGCGCGGCGCCGAAATCCAGATGCCCGGTCGGCAGTATCTGGACGGCATGCCCCCGGGTCCGCAGCCCTTCGGCGACTTCCGCGGGCATGTGCGCTTCCAGCCTCACTGTGCCGTCGAGCGGCGAGACCATGAACCGCGGTGCGTCGTTCATGGCCTGCGGATTCTGGGAGAAGTCCGCGAGCCTGCACATCATCTGTACATGGCCCTGCGCCTGCATGAACCCACCCATGACGCCGAAGGCCATCACGGGCTGGTGGTCGGGGCCCGTCACGAAGCCGGGAATGATCGTGTGCAGGGGCTTCTTGCCGGGCCCCACTTCATTGGGATGTCCCGGCACGAGGCTGAAGTTCCATCCGCGGTTGTGCAGCGAGATTCCCGTGCCGGGCACGACGATGCCCGAGCCGAAGGCGTAGTAGTTCGACTGGATGAACGAGACCATCATGCCGCCCGCGTCGGCCGCGGCCAGGTACACGGTGCCGCCGGCCCTGGGCGTTCCGGCCTGCGGGCGGCCCGCGCGCGTGGGATCGATGGCAGCGGCGCGTGCGGCCAGGTAGTCGGGGTCGAGCAGCGCACTCGCACTGACCTTCATCAAGCGCGGATCGGCGACGTGTGCATGCAGATCGGAGAAGGCCAGCTTCATGGCCTCGATCTGCAGATGCAGCGTCGCTGCGGTATCGAGGCCACTGGCCCGCAGATCGAAATGCCGCAGCATGCCCAGCGCCATCTGGGCCGCGATGCCCTGGCCATTCGGCGGAATCTCGTGCAGCGTGAAGTCGCGGTAGCGCAAGGCCAGCGGCTGGACCCATTCCGCCCGATGCGCGGCCAGGTCCTCCGCGCTCAACGCACCGCCATGGGCCTCGGAATGCTGCAGCATCCGTTGGGCCAGTTCGCCGCGATAGAACGATGCGCCACGGCTCTGCGCAATCTCGGCAAGCGTGCGGGCCTGATCGGCAAAGCGCCAGAGCTCGCCCGCTCGCGGCGCCCGCCCGCCCGGCAGAAAGGCATCGGCAAAGCCGGGCTGGTCGGCCACCAGGGCGGCGAGCTGGGGCCAGACCGAGGCGATCACCGGCGACACGGGAAACCCCTCCCGCGCGTAACGAATCGCCGGCTCGAACAGGCGTTCGAACGGCAGCACGCCGAAGCGCTCCGACAACGCCAGCCATCCGGCCACCTGGCCGGGCACGGTGACCGAATCCCAACCGACGCGCGGCATCTCGGTGCGCCCCGCAAAACGCGAGGGACGCCAGGCCGCGGGTGCCGCGCCGGTGGCATTGAGGCCATGCAGTTCATGGCCGTCCCAGACCAGTGCGTACATGTCGCCGCCGATGCCGTTCATGATGGGCTCGACCACCGTCAATGCAATGGCCGTCGCCAACGCGGCATCGACGGCATTGCCTCCGCTCTGCATCATCGAAAGCCCCGCCTGCGCGGCCAGCGGTTGCGAGGTCGAGACCACGTTGCGTGCCAGGATCGGCATGCGATGCGATGCGTAAGGGAGTGACCAATCCATGGTGTGAAGCCGCTGCGAAGAGGGAAGTCCAGCGTAGCTTCGAGCCATTGCGTTGACAACAAGATCGGGCCGGTATCCGGGGCCGCGGCGCGATGTTTGCCAGTTTTCGATAGTGCGGGGCGCGGGCGCGACCTTAGCCTTCGATCGCGGCACCGGCAGTTCGCCGTGTCGACCTTCGGTCCATCCACCTGTCGTGGGGAGTAGAGCCATGAGATTTCATTCACGCCTGTTGCGAGCGCTTCTTCTCTCCGCGCTCACGTGGGCGACGGTCACCGCGTCCCATGCGCAATCCGGCGAGGGGCCCCTGCGCATCGTGGTGGGATTCCCGGCCGGCGGGTCGGCCGACACCATCGCACGCCTGCTGGCCGACAAGTTGCGCCTGGACTTCCAGCGGCCCGTGCTCGTCGACAACCGCCCGGGTGCCGGCGGCCGCATCGCGGCGATGGCGCTCAAGGGTCTTCCTCGGGATGGCTCGGTCGTGATGCTCGCGCCGGACGCGCTGGTCACGACGAACCCGCTGGTCTTCAGGAAGCCCGGCTACGAAGTGGCGGACCTGATGCCGATCTCCCTCGTCGCCGAGTTCGCCTTCGCGTTCGCCACCGGCGCGGAGACGGGCGCGAAGAGCTTTCCCGAATACGTCGCATGGGCACGCGCCAATCGCCCGCGCGCGGACTTCGGCTCGCCGGCACCGGGCAGCCCCTTGCACTTCATCGGCCTGATGGTGGGCAAGGACATCGGCGTCGACCTCGTTCATGTGCCGTTTCAAGGCGGGCCGCCGCTGCTGACGGCCATGATCGGCGGCCACGTGTCGGCGGGCATCAACACCCTGACCGACATGCTCGAGATGCATCGCAACGGCCGGGTGCGAATCCTCGCGGTGCCGGGCAGCACGCGCGACCCGCGGATTCCCGACGTGCCGACGTTCTCCGAGCTGGGGTTCAAGCAGGTCGTCGCGCGCGGCTTCTTCGGCCTCTATGCGCCGGCCGGCACATCGGCCGCCTCGGTCGAGCGCTGGAATGCCGCGATGCGCCGCGTGCTGGTCCTGCCCGAGGTGCGGCAGCGATTGGGCGAGCTCGCCTTCGACCCCAAGCCCAGCTCGCCCGAGGAGCTCGCGAAGAAGGCGAAGGACGAGACCGCCATCTGGGCGCCGGTGATCAAGGCCTCGGGCTTCTCGATGGATTGACGGCGCAGGCAGCCCCACCGCTTCTCGCCCGGCCCGCGACAGGTATGCTGCATTTCATGACCGCAACCGACCTCGCCGACTTCTACCGCGACTACATCCACTGCCTCAACGCGCAGGACTGGGCGCGCCTGGGCGATTTCGTGCACGAGGACGTCCGGCGCAACGGCATCCGGCTCGGCCTCGCCGGCTACAGGGAAATGCTCGAGGCCGATTTCGCGCAGATCCCCGATCTGCGCTTCGTCATCGACTTTCTCGTGAGCGAGCCGCCCCGCATCGCGAGCCGGCTCGTGTTCGATTGCACGCCCAAGAGCATGTTCATGGGCCTGCCGGTGAATGGACGACGCATCGTCTTCGCGGAGAACGTCTTCTATGCGCTCGTCGACCAACGGATCGGCGACGTGTGGTCGGTCATCGACAAGACATCGATCGAGGGACAGCTCTGACCGGGCGCGCGAGCCTCGGGCGTGATCCCTTCGTTCACACCGGCGCGCGCGCTTCGTCCTTGTGCCTCACGCAGTACTCGAGCGCCGCCTCGGCATCGGCCAGTTGGCGAACACGTAGACCCGTTCCACCCTGTCCCAACGCCCACCGAACTCCTTGAGCGTCAACGCGAGCCCGGAGAGGCTGCCCAACACGGCGGGTTTGGACTGTCCATAGGTTCGCAGTGTTCGGCCACTGTGCAACCAAGCCGCGCCGCGAGGCCCTGCACGCGGTCCGTACCGCTCGGAGGAGAAAGAAGCATGCGCGGATTTTCGCAAAAGCCCGGGGCACGATGTTCTTTGCCGTATCCCCCAAAGGTGGTGTTGCCAATCGCGTGATCGGTGTTCGATCTGCACCGACCACCGAAAGCTGCCTCACGATGAGGGCAGCTCGATCAAGCCCGACAGCGGCACGGCGTCGATTCGTTCGGCGCTCGCGATCACGATCGCGCGGTCGTCCCGGCCAGCGCTCTCGAAGAGGGTACGCCACAGGAAGCGAATCGAGTTGGCATCGAGCGCCGCGGTGGGTTCGTCGAGCAAGGTGAGTGCGCGTCCCGACGCGAGGGCAGCCGCCAGCCAGACCTTTCGCTTCGACCCGGTGGAGAGCATGTACATCGGCTTCTCGAGGTGCGGCGTCAGGGAGAAGCCTTCCACGAAGGCGCGCCACTTCGCTTCATCGAAGCCTGGATCGCCGGCACTCAACGACAAGGTGCACTGCGTCGCCGAGATGTCATTGAAGGCGTCGGTCTCCGGGTCGACGAAGAACACGTTCCGACCATAGGTGTCGGGGTCTTGGTCCAGGCGCGCTCCAGCGAGGTTCAGTTGGCCTTCGCCGCGAAGCTTTCCCGCAAGCAATCGGAGGATCGTCGACTTTCCGCTCCCGTCGCCACCGTAGAGCTGAGTCAGCCCGGCGCCGACGCTGGCGCTCCAGGCGGACAGGAGCGCAGGCCGACGGGGGTAGGCGAAGCTCAAGTTCTTGACGACGAGGATGGGCGCGGTCGACGCTGGGTTCATGCCTCGACCCTACCGCAAAACCGGCGCGCGTCGCGCCCGCCGGGTCGATGGCGGCCCGACGATCTCAGGACGCCGCAATCACCGGAAAGTCCGTCCCCAGCCACTTCTGATACAGCTTGTTGAGCTCGCCATTCGCGCGGTTGCGCGCGACGAACTCGTCGAGCGTCTTCTTGAGATCGGCCTGGCCGGGCCGCATGGCGATGGCCATGACCTGCTCGCGCACGGTGAACTTCTTCTCGTAGGTATCGGGCGGTACGCGCTTGGCGATCTGCGCGGCGACGGTGGTGGAACAGCCGATCGCATCGACCTGGCCCGAGATCAGCGCCTGCATGCCCGAGGCATCGTCGTCGAAGCGGCGGATCTCGGTGCCTTCGGGTGCCATGGCGGTCAACGCCACGTCCTGGACGCTCGCGCGCGCCACGCCGATGCGCCGCCCCTTGAGGTCGGCCGCGCTCTTGATGTCGACCTTCTTCGCGCCGTACAGGATCACGGTGGCGGTCGCATAGGGCGCCGAGAAGTCGACCTGCTTGGCGCGCTCGGGCGTGATCGCGAGCGAGGCCACGAGCAGGTCGACCTTGTTGGTCAGCAGGAACGGGATGCGGTTGGGGCCGGTGACGGGCACGAGGTTGAGCTTGACGCCCAGGTCCTTGGCCAGCAGCCGCGCGACGTCGGCGTCGTAGCCGTCGGGCTGGTTCTGCGCATTGGTGGTGCCGTAGGGCGGAAAGTCCACGAGCAGCCCGACCGTGAGCTGGCCCTTCTTCTGGATTTCCGCGGCGCTTTGCGCCACGGCGGCACCGGACAGGCCGGCCATGGCGGCGCCGGCCGCGACCGCCAGCAGTTGCCGGCGCGACATCGAATCGAACATCTGAGTCTCCTTGTGAATGGGGCGGCGAGATACGAGAGAAAGGCGGGATGGGCTCGTCACATCACGCCGAAGGTCTCGAAGGCCTCGACCGTGCTCATCCCGTTGCGGATGGCGGTGCGCACCGCGTTCTCGGTGCTGGCCTTTTCGAGCGCACGGCGGAAGGCCTCGACCTCGGCCTCCTTCGGCACGATCAGCACGCCGTCCTGGTCGCCGAACACGATGTCGCCTGGACGCACGCGCACGCCCTGGATCTCCACCGGCACCCGGTAGTCGACGACCTTGCCGCGCGGGCCCTGGTCCTGCGAATAGCCGCCGAGCGAGAAGACCGGCAGGCCCAGCTCCAGCACCTCGTTGGTGTCGCGCGAGTAACCGTCGAGCACCGCGCCCGCGGCCTTCAAATGCTGGGCGCGCGTCGTCATGAGCCCGCCCCAGAGCGCGAACTGCGGCGCGCAGCCCGTGGCGACATAGACCTCGTGGGGCTTCAAATCGTCGAGCGCCTGGAACAGCAGTCCGAAGGGTTGCCGGCTCAGCGGCGTCTTGCCCTCGGGCTCGGTGCGCGCGAAGCAGTTGGTCTCGAGCACCGGCATCGCGCGGCCCGCGATCACCATCGAGCGCTCCACCGGCCGGATGGCGGGCGGCAGGAACTGCCGCAAGAGCCCCATGGTGTCGAGGATGTCGCCCACGACGGCGGGGAACAGCTTGGTCTTCATGAGCTGGAACAGCTCGTCATCGTCTTTCCACATGCTTGTCTCGTTCATTCGGTCAGCCAGTGATCAATGGTCCGATTGAACGGGGCGCGCGCCTCGGTCGCAAGCTCTCATCCTATATGATAGGTAGCGATGACCGCCCACCCCTTCGTCCTGGACAAGCTCGAGCGCGTGCCGCTCTCGGAGCAGGCCGTGCAGAGCCTGCTGGGCTACATCGAGCGCTCGCGGCTCGCGCCCGGCGCCGCGCTGCCCGGCGAAGGCCGGCTGGCCGAGATCCTCGGCGTGAGCCGGCCCGTGGTGCGCGAGGCGCTGCGCACGCTCAAGGGCATGGGGGTGGTCGACATCGCCAACGGCAAGAGCCCGATCATCCGACGCGACCTCGACGCCACCGCGATGTCGATCTACTTCGCGCGCGCGCTGCAGGTGCTCGACAACTCCACCGAGGACCTGATGGCCGTGCGCGCGGCGCTCGAAAGCCAGTCCGCGGCGCTCGCGGCCGCGCGCCGGCAACCGGCCCAGATCGAGCGCATGACGGCGCTGGTGACGCGCATGCAGGGCTGCCTGCGCGACCCGGCCACCTACGCGGCACTCGACACCGAGCTGCATGTCGAGATCGCGCGCGCCAGCGGCAATCCCTTGCTGTGGCAGATGATCGGATCTATCCGCGCCTCGCTGGAATCGCTGTCGCGCCAGGGCATGGAACGGCGCAAGACGCGCAAGAGCCTGCAGCAGGTGCAGGACGGCCATGCCGAACTCGTGGCCCGCATCTGCGAGGGCGACGTGGCCGGTGCCGCGGCCTCCATGCAGGCCCACATGGCCGCGGCGCTGCATGCGCTGCTGCGCGAACCTCAGGCGTGATCGGTCGAGCGCGTCACCGCTTCCCAGGCATCGATCTCATCGGACATCGCCGCGAGCTTGGCGCGCACGAGCCCCAGTGCGTCGGTGCCCAGCAGCAGGTGCGCCGGCGGATTCGGCGCCTCGACCAGCGCGAGCAGCGCCTGCGCCGCCTTCGCGGGATCGCCGGTCTGCGCCCCGCTCTTGGCCTGCCTAGCCTCGCGGATGGGATCGAAGAGCGCGTCGTAGTCCGCGATGCTGCGTTCCGATCGCACCATCGAGCGCCCGGCCCAGTCGGTGCGGAACGAGCCCGGCGCGACGGCGGTGACATGGATGCCGAAGCCCGCGACTTCCTTGCCGAGCACCTCGGAAATGCCCTCGAGCGCGAACTTGCTGCCGCAGTAGCAGGCGATGCCGGGCATGGTGATGAAGCCGCCCATCGAGGTGATGTTGACGATGTGGCCGCGGCGGCGCGCGCGCATCGAAGGCAGCACGGCCTTGATCATCGCGACCGCGCCGAAGACGTTCACGTCGAACTGGCGTTGCATCTCGGCCAGGCTGGACTCCTCGAGCGTGCCCTCGTGCCCGTAGCCCGCGTTGTTGACCAGCACGTCGATGGGCCCGTGCTCGGCGATCAGTCGGGGAACGGAGCGCGCGATCGCGTCGAAATCGGTGACGTCGAGCAGCACGGCATGCGATCGGCCGGGCGCGCCGCGCTCGAAGGCTTCCTTGTTGCGTTCATTCCTCACGGTACCGAGCACCGTGTGCCCTTGCGCGAGGGCGGCTGCCGCGAAGGCTTTTCCGAATCCCGAGTTGACGCCCGTGATGAGGAAGGTTTTGGGTGTGGTCTGTGTCATGGTCGGCTCCTTGAAGATCAGGCACCGATCGTAGAAATCGCAGCACGGTCGCGATATGCCGAGTCGCACACATGGCTTGCCTAAAACTACGAAGCCGTGGACCCGGCGGCCCGGCTGTGGCAGATTCGCGGCTCCCATGAACGACGCTCGTCCACGCAACGCACCGCCCAAGGTCTCCGCTGTGCAGCGGCAGATGGTCGATCTGGTGCAGCCCCTCGCGCCGATCGAGGGCTACAACCTGACCGTGCTGCCCGATGTCCGGATCCTCCGGTCCGACCGGCCGCTGGCCCGCGCACCGGTGCTCTACGAACCCGGTATCGTCATCGTGCTGCAGGGCCGCAAGCGCGGCTTCCTCGGCGACGAGGTCTATCTCTACGACGCGCAGCACTACCTGGCCGTCTCGGTGCCCGTTCCCTTCTCGATGGACACGGACGCATCGGCTGCGGAGCCGCTGCTGGCGATCTACTTCCGCCTCGACTTCCAGGTCGCGGCGGAACTGATGATGAAGCTCGACGAGCACGGGTTGGCCGAAGGCGCGGCACCCAGGGGCCTGATGTCGACCCCGATGGACGATCGCCTGGCCCGCGCCGTGCTGCGCTTTCTGGAAGTGATGAATTCGCCGCTCGAGGCGCCGATCCTCGGCCCCGACCTGGTGCGCGAGATCTACTTCCGCGTTCTCACCGGCGAGCAGGGCAGCGCCATCCGGGCCTCACTCACGCGCCAGGGCCACTTCGGCAAGATCGCGAAGGCCATCCGCACCATCCATGCGCGCTTCGACCAGAAGCTCGACATCGACGGTCTCGCCGACGAGGCCGGCATGAGTCCCACCTCGTTCCATGCGCACTTCAAGGCCGTCATGTCGACCTCGCCGATCCAGTACCTGAAGACCACGCGCCTGCACCAGGCGCGGCTGATCATGGCCCGCCACCAGGTCACGGCCGCGCATGCCAGCGCGCAGGTGGGCTACGAAAGCCCCTCGCAGTTCAGCCGCGAGTTCAAGCGCATGTTCGGCCGCGGCCCGGCCGAGGAGGCCGCGCGCATGCGCGAGGCCTTCGCGCGGCCCGATCCCTCGCCGCATGCGCTGTACGTGGCCGCGCACTGAAAGCCATGGGGCGTCTTTCAGCTTGACCTGTCGGCCAGCTTACTGAGGGCTCGTTGTCCGCCCCTGCCCCGTGGCCTGCGTGTTGGGGTTCTCGCCCGCCTTCGAACCCATCGACGAACCAGTGCCGGGGCGCGCCTTCTGGTTCGACGCCTTGCCCTGCGGATTCAGGTTGCCACCCGACATCGAGTTGCCCTGGCTGGTGGCGGAAGGCTGGGTGGTGGCCGAGGTCCCGCCGTTCTTCGGTTGCGTCGCGACACTGTCCGAGCTGTTCAGGCCCGGACCGCCGCCGCCGCTGCCACCGGACTGGGCCAGGGCGGGCACGACGGCCAAAGCAAAACCGCTGGCGCAAAGGATTCGGGTGATTCGGTTCATGAAGAAGTCTTTCCTGAAGTGGTGAAGAGAAGACTTCAATGAACCGCCTTACCGCATCGGCCCGGGTGGGGCATCCGCGCCCGCCCCTGTCAGCCAATGCGCATCCCGCGCGACCCACGCCATGAACCGCGGGTTTCCTACGGCCGCCGAGGGAGGGCGCGGGCACGGTGTCGGCCATGGCCTCTTCCTCGACCCGCACCGCCCGCTCGCCCGGTCTTCTTCGCCTGTGCAAGGACGCCGTGATGGCGTGGATCGACGATTTCGCGCCGAGCATGGGCGCGGCGATCTCGTACTACACGATGTTCTCGCTGGCGCCATTGCTGGTGATCGTGATCGCGGTGGCCGGCGCGCTGTTCGGCGCCGAAGCCGTACAGGGCCAGATTGCGGCGCAGCTCTCGAGCCTGATCGGCGCGGAAGGCGCACTGGCGGTGCAGGGGCTGATCCGAAGCGCCAGCGAACCCTCGCGCGGCCTGGTGGCCGGCGCGATCAGCATCGTCGTGCTGGTGGTCGGCGCCACCACGGTCTTCGCCGAACTGCAGAGCGCGCTCGACCGCATCTGGCATGTGCCCGAGCGCGTGAAGCCGCAGGGCGTGTGGGGCATTCTGCGCGCGCGCGTGCTGTCGTTCGGACTGATCCTCGGCCTCGCGTTCCTGCTCATGGTCTCGCTCGTGGTGAGCGCGGCGCTCGCCGCGCTGGGAAGCTGGAGCGCCGCGCTGCTGCCGGGATGGGAGGCGCTGCTGCAGGGCGTCAACATCCTCGTCTCGCTCGCGATCCTCACCGTGCTGTTCGCGATGATCTTCAAGTTCATGCCGAGCGCGCCCATTGCCTGGCGCGACGTGTGGGTCGGCGCCGGCGTGACTGCCGTGCTGTTCGAGATCGGCAAGGTGCTGATCGGCCTGTACCTCGGCAAGAGCGGCGTCAACGAATCCTTCGCGGCCGCGGGCTCGTTGGTGGTGCTCCTGGCCTGGGTCTACTACGCGGCGCAGATCTTCCTGCTGGGCGCGGAGTTCACCAAGGTCTATGCCAATGCCCATGGGTCGGTGGCCGCGGGCAAGGCGCAGGCGGCCACGGAGGAAGCCGCGCGGCAGGCGGAGGCGGGCACGGACAGCCAGGTCGCGACCGGTCGCGCGCCGCCCGGGCCTGTCCGTAGCGCGCCGCGCCGGCTGGCATCGCCACTGGCCATGTTCGCCGGCGGCGCGCTGTTCATGGCGCTGGCGATGCGCCGCACGCGGCGGATCAGGCCGGCACGGGCACCGCGAAGCTAGCGGCGCCCGACATCGCGAGTACGGCGGGCGACTTGCGCGCCGCTCTCCGGCGGCTCACGTAGTCGGGATGGAAGCAGCGCCGGCTGCCATCCTCGAAAGCCACCGTGACCATCCCGTCGGTCGAGGACACGACGACGCCGGCGCCGAAGCGCTTGACCTTCACGGGATCGCTCTCGGCGAAGGGCATGCGCTCGCGCGTCGCGGCTTTCGCGACCTTGGCGGTTTGCTCGCTCACCACGATGGGCTGCGCCATCGCAGCCTCGTGCGCCGCGATGCGCCGGCAGTTGTCGCAGGTGCCGCAGCGCTTCGCCGTGGCCGAGGGATCGAGGTCGTCGAGCAGCAGTTGCCAGCGGCACTGGCCCGACTGCGCATAGGCCAGCATGCGCTCGAGCGTCTCGCGGTCCTGCTCGCGCCGCGCCTTGTAGCCGTCGAGCATCGCGCCGAAGTCGGCGCGCTCGGCCATCGCCTGCCGCAGCGCGATGCGCCCGCGCCGGTCGATGGCCAGCAGCTTCTGCTGTCGCAGCAAGGCGATCGCCGCCTGCATGCGCGTGCGCGGACGCTCCAGCGCATCGAGCAGGCTCGCGGCGGTCCAGCCCTCGGATGAGGGTGGCTCGGCGAGCAGTTGCCGGTACACGGCATCGAGGTCCTCGAGCTGCGGATAGCGGCCCGCGAGAAAGAATTGCTGCACCGATCGGTCCTTGGCGTGGAACAGCAGCACACAGCGCGCGCGCTCGCCGTCGCGGCCCGCGCGACCGGCCTCCTGGTAGTAGGCATGCAGGCTCGAGGGCATCTGGCAATGCACGACGAAGCGGATGTCGGGCTTGTCGATGCCCATGCCGAAGGCATTGGTCGCGACCATCACGCGCGCGCTGCCCGCCATGAACGCTTCCTGCGCCTCGGCGCGCTCGCGCGCACCGAGCTTGCCGTGATAGAGCGCGACCGATTGATCGGCCGCCTTCAATGCATCGAAAGCCTCCTGCGCGGCCTTCACCGTGGCGGCGTAGACGATGCCGCTGCCGGCCTCCTCGCGCACCATTTCGACGATGCGGCGCTGGCGATCCTGCTCCTGCGTGGCCTGCTCGACCGCGAACCGCAGGTTGGCACGGTAGGCGCCGGTATCGATCAGGCCGGTGCGCGGAATGCCCAGGCACTTCATGACGTCCGCCGCCACCTCCTCGCCCGCGGTGGCCGTGAGCGCAAGCACCGGCGGGCCGCCGAGCGCGCGCACGGCCGGGCCGATCTCGAGGAAGGCGGGCCGGAAGTCGTGGCCCCATTGCGAGATGCAGTGCGCCTCGTCGACCGCGACCAGCGCCACGCGGTGCGCCGACAGGCGCCGCACGAACGCGGGGTCCGACAGTCGCTCGGGCGTGACCAGCACGATGCGCGCGCTGCCGTCGTCGATCGCCTGCTCGGCCCGTTCCAGCTCTTCGGCGCCCAGCGCGCTGTTGACCTGCACGGCGCAGATGCCCAGCGCCCGCAGCTTGTCGCACTGGTCCTTCATCAACGCGATGAGCGGCGACACCACCAGCGTGCGGCCCTCGAGCAGCAGGGCCGGCAGCTGGTAGCACAGAGACTTGCCGGCGCCGGTGGGCATCACGGCCAGTGTCGAGCGGCCGGCCATCACGCGCTCGATGACCTCGGCCTGGCCCGCGCGCAGGCGGGCATGGCCGAACACCTGGCGCAGCGTGTGCTTGAGGCGCGCGGCCGCATTGGGAACGCCTGGCATCAGGCGGTCTCTTCGTCGTCGTCCTCGCCGTTCTCGTCGGCGAGCTCCTCGGCATTCAGCGTTTCGGGGTCGTCGACGGCGTCGGCGACCTCCGTCGCGGCGTCCGGAAAGACGCCCACGCGGTCGGGCAGGATGTCCGCGTTGGTCGCCGGCTCCTCGCCGCCGTCGATGACGGCGCGGTCGTCGCCCGCGGCATCGCTGCCGCTGTCGCTGGAATCGCTGGGGCCGAGGGCGTCGGCGTCGGTGCCCTTGGGGGCGGTCGGGGCGTGCTCGCCGCCGAGGATGCTGCTGGTTGCCATGTGCGTCGTTTCCTTGGAAGACAGATGCACACAGACTGGGAGCCATCGCGCGCGGCGGAAGTAGGAGATTCGCGCATCCGGGCCGCCATCGATGTCTACGGATGCGGGTCGCCTCGACAGGCGCTTCAGACCGGCGGGTAGCTCCCGGCCCCGTCGGGCCAGCGCGTGAGCACCTCGTGGCCCTCGGGCGTGACGGCCACCATGTGTTCCCACTGGGCCGAGAGCGAGCGGTCCTTCGTCACCACCGTCCAGCCGTCGGGCAGGTGGCGGATCTCGCGCCCGCCCGCGTTGAGCATCGGCTCGATGGTGAACACCATGCCCGGCACGAGCCGCAGGCCCTCGCCGCGGCGTCCGTAGTGCAGCACCTGCAGGTCCTCGTGGTAGACCTGCCCGATGCCGTGGCCGCAGAACTCGCGCACCACGCCGAAGTGCTCGCGCTGCGCCACCGACTGGATCGCATGGCCGACGTCGCCCAGCGTGGCGCCGGGCCTGACGGCGAGGATGCCGGCGCGCATTGCCTCGTAGGTCGTTTCCACCAGCCGGCGCGCGAGCACGCTCGGCGCGCCGACGAAGTACATGCGGCTGGTGTCGCCGAACCAGCCGTCCTTGATGACGGCCACGTCGATGTTGACGATGTCGCCCTTCTTCAGGATCTTGTCGGGCGAGGGAATGCCGTGGCAGACCACCTGGTTGACCGAGGTGAGGATGGTCTTCGGATACCCCTGGTAGCCCACGTTGGCCGGGACGAGGCCCTGCACGTTCACGATGTAGTCGTGGCAGATGCGGTCGAGGGTTTCGGTGCTCACGCCCGGCACCACGTGCGGCTCGATCATGGCGAGCACTTCGGCCGCAAGGCGGCCGGCCTGGCGCGCCTTGTCGATCTCTTCGGGGGACTTGATGTGGATGCCGGAAGCCATGGGTGCTCAGTCTCTGCATATACGAAACATATATGAATCATACATTCTTCGTTGCATCCGCCCTCGCCTGGAAGGAGGGGCCGGCGTGACACAGGCGCTGCCTATACTGGCCCGCAGGAGGGGAACATGCTGTCATTCATCCGCCGCCTTTTCGACCGGAAGCCCGGCACCGAACAGGTCGCCCGCTTGCTCCTGCAGGAGCTGCAACGCCTGCTGCCCGACGAGAAGCTGGTCCTCGATCCCGAGCAGTTCCTGATCCGCCGCGCGGACGGCGGCACGGTCTACCTGCACAACCTCTACACCGACTACTGCCAGGCCCGGCCGGCGGAGCGGCGCGAGCAGATCGCGCGCTTCGCGCTGGGCGTCGCGGGCATCGGCAGCGACCGGCCCGCCGACCTCGACGAGGCCAGGCCGCGGCTGCTGCCCATATTGCGGCGCCTCGCCGGCGTGGACCTCGCGCGCATCTCGCATGGCGACTTCTCGAAGAAGCTCGAGGACACGATGGTGTGGACCCCGTTCTCGCCCACACTGGGCGCGGCCGTCGCCATCGACAGCGACCATGCGATCGCGCAACTGAGCCCCGACGACCTCGAGCGCTGGGGCATCGGCTTCGAGCAGGCCTTCGAGATCGCGGTCGACAACCTGCGCCACAAGGCCGCGCCGGCCTTCGGCCAGCTCGCGCCCGGGCTCTACGTGTCGAACTACGGCGACTACTACGACGCGGGCCGCATCTTCCTGCACGAACTGGCCTGGCAGTTGCCGCTCGATGGCGACCCGGTGGCGATGGCGCCGAACCGCACCTGCCTGCTGGTCTGCGGTGCCGGCGATGCGGACGCGCTCGAGAACATGATCGCCACCGCGCGCCGGGTGCTGCGCGAGCAGTCGCGCCCGCTGAGCGCCGAGATGTTCAGGCTGCGCGACAAGACCTGGTCGCTGTGGACCCCGCCCGGCCAGGCTGGCGTGCAGCTCGCGGCGCTGCTGCGCGAAGAAAAGGCGGTCGACTACAACGACCAGCAGGAGGTGCTCGAGAAGGCCCACGTGGAGGCCGGCATCGACGTCTTCGTCGCCAAGCACAGCCTGCTGCGGCGCGAATCCGATGGCGCGCTGGTCAGCTATGCGGTGCTGCCCAAGCGCGTCGACACCTGGCTGCCCGAAGCCGACCTGGTCTTTCTCTGCGAGGTCGCGGACGAAACGCCGACCATCGTCGCATGGCCGCATTTCGCCGAGCATGCGGGCCACCTGATCGAGCGGCTGCCGCTGGCCGTGCCGCGCTGGAAGGTGCTCGGCTATCCCGAGGGCGACTGCCTGCGGCGGCTGCGGGAGCTGGCGACGACGGTGGAGGCCGTGCAGCTGCAGTGAGCGGGACGGCGGCGGTTGCCCTCAGCCCGCCGCATCCTCCGCGCCGTCGAGCAGGCGCGCGGCCTCCTGCAGGTCCGTCGTCTCAAAGCCCTCGGCGAAGTTGGCGAACACCTCCGCGAGCAGATCGCGGCCTTCCTGCGCGCGCTCGCCATCGGCCCACAGCCGCGCCAGGTCCATTGCCACGCGCAGCTCCCACGAGCGTGCGCCCTGCTGGCGGCTGACCGCCAGCGCCTCGTCCAGGCATTGCCTCGCCTGCGCGAGGCGCGGGGCCGGCCCGCCCGACAGCGCGCGCGCCTTCACGCGCAGCAGCTCCGGCAGGTTGTAGAGGTCGCCCTTGGCATGGACCAGCGCGAGCGTGTCGTCCATCAGGGCCAGGGCTTCGTCGTGCCGGCCGGTCATGACCAGGCCTTCCGCGAGCGTGAGGTTGAAGGCCGAGGTCAGCAGCTCGTAGCGCGATTCGCGCAGCTCGACCAGGCAGCCCTGCAGCGCGCGCACGCCTGGCTCGGCATCGCCACGCCGCACGCAGAGCTCGCCCTTCACGCCGCGGCCCACCGCGAGGTAGGGCGTCAGCGAATGCGATTCGGCGAAGGCGATGAAGCTGTCGATGTCGCGCTCGGCGCGCTCGAGATCGCCGGCCCAGAGATAGACCGACACGGCCCAGATCAGCGCGATGCACAGCGTGACCGGATGGTTGAGCGCGCGCGCCTCGTCGACCGCGCGCTGTGCCAGTGCCATCGCCTGCGAGGGATGGCCCTGCAGCCACAGGGTGCGGGCCAGCGAGATGCAGGCGCGGTTGTGGAAGTCGAAGCCCGAGTAGATGCTGGTGCCCTGCCGCGACAGCGTCGACCCCGCGATCGCGGCCTCGAGAAAATGCCGCGCGCCCGCCTGGTCGCCCAGCAGGTGGTTCGACAGCCCCACGAGCGAATCCGCGATGGCCCGCGCGGTCGGGTCGTCGATCGAGGCCGCCACGCGCGCGCAGCGATTCGCATGGCTCAGCGACTCCACGAAATCGCCGATCCGCTCGTGGAAGATCTGCAGCCGCGCCAGCAGCTGGACCTGGCTCGCGCCGTCGCCGAGCGCCTCGGCCACCTGCAGGCTGCGCTCGAGCGCATGCCGCACCTCGTCGCTGTTGCCGCGCGTGAACATCTGAGAGAGACCGACGGCCGCCTGCAGATGCATCTCCACCGCGCTGCCGCGCGCGGCGGGCGTGAGTTCGGCCAGCGCGCGCTTCGACCAGGCATGGCATTCGGCCAGCAGCGACATCGCCATGAAGGCCGGCACGGCCGCCACCGCCAGCGAGAGGCCCAGGTCCTTGTCGCCGCCGCGGTCGAAGCACCAGGCGAGCGCCGAGCGCACGTTGCCGAGGTCGGCCAGGTCGGAGGCGCGGGCGGTGTCGCCCGAGAACGCATCGTGCTCGGCGGCCATGCGCTCGAGCCGTGTGCGGAAGTGCAGCGCATGGCGGCGCGCGCTCGCCTCGGAGGTTTGTGCATCGGCCTTGGCGAGCGCATAGGCGCGCGTGCTCTCGAGCAGGCGGTACTGCGCGGAGCCGCCCGCGCGATGCACCGCGAGCAATGATTTCTCGGCCAGGCTCGCGATCGCGTCGACCACCTGCGCCTGCGTCAACGCCTCGTCGGCCACCACCTGCCGCGCGGCCTCGAGCGAGAAGCGGCCGACGAAGACCGCGAGCCGGCACAGCACCTCGCGCTCGCGCGAGTCGAGCAGCTCGTAGCTCCAGTCCAGCGTGGCCTGCAGCGTCTGGTGGCGTGGCCGCGCCGTGCGCTGGCCGAGCCACGACAGCGCGAGCCGCTCGTCGAGCAGCGCGGCGGTCTGGCGCAGGCCATAGGTGGTCACGCGGCGCGCCGCGAGTTCGATCGCGAGCGCAAGGCCGTCGAGCTTCCTGCAGATGCCAGCGACGACCTGCGCGTCGGCATCGTCGAGCGCCGGCATCGCGCCGCTCGCGCCGGCCCGGTCCATGAACAGGCGCGTGGCCGGATACAGCAGCACGTCGCGCGCCAGCAGGCCCGGCTGGTCGGGCGGCGTGGCCAGCGGGTCGAGCGGATGGATGTGCTCGCCCGGCACGCGCAGCGCCTCGCGGCTGGTCGCGAGCAGGTGGATGCCGGGCGCGGCCTGGAAGATGCGCTCGGCCAGCAACGCGGCCGCCGCGATCACGTGCTCGCAGTTGTCGAGGATCAGCAGCATCCGCCTGCCGCGCAGGTAGGCGATGAGGCTGGGCACCGGATCGGCCGAGCGCACCGACAGCCCGAGCATCGAGGCGATGGCGCTCGGCACCAGACCGGGGTCGGCCAGCATCGAGAGGTCGACGAACACCACCGCGCCGTCGAAGCCGCTCAACATGTCCTGCCCCACGCGGATCGCGACCGAGGTCTTGCCCACGCCGCCCGAGCCCACGATGGTGACGAAGCGGCTCCTGGCGAGTTGCGCGGGAATCGCCGCGAGGTCCTTGGCGCGGCCCAGCAGTTCCAGCGGCTGCGCCGGCAGGCCCGGTTCGATCGGCCCTACCGCGGCTGCTGCATCGGCCCGGACTTCGGCCACGGCCTCGCCGCGCGTGACGCGTGCGACGAAGCAATAGCCGCGGCCCACCACGTTCGACAGGTAGCGCGCGCCGTCCTGGCCGTCGTTCAAGGCCTGCCGCAGCATCGTGATCTGGTAGCGCAGGCTGCCGTCGGACACCACCATGCCGGGCCAGGCGCGTGCCATCAGCTCTTGCTTGCTCACGATCGCGTTGGCCTTCGCGACCAGCACCAGCAGCACGTCCATTGCGCGACCGCCGAGCTCCACCGGTTCGCCGTCGCGCGCGAGCAGGCGTTCGCCCACTCGCAGCGTGAAGGGACCGAAGTGGAGGATGTCGTCGGCCCCGGAGGGCGGTGCGTCGCTCATGGCGGGTGGGGGTCTGCGGGGGTCGGGGCGCGCCGAGGATACCCGAGCGACTTGCGCCGGCGCGGGCTTCGCGGGGGCCGGCGCGCGGCGGATTTGTATGGCCATGTGTCGCGCCGTGCTTCGAATACACGCGCATGCGAAGCGGCCGATTCTTCACACATGCGGGATACATCGGCTGGCTTCAATCGAGTGGCTTTCACTTCACTGAGACCACGCCATGATCGAACCGATTTCCTCCCTCACGCGCCGCCGCCTGCTCGCCACCTCGATGGCCTTCAGCGCCGCGTCGGCCGCCACCGGCGCCTTCGCCATGCTGCGCCCGCCTTCGGCCACCGGCCCCGACGACACCTCGGTGCGGCCCTTCCGCGTCGCCGTCGATCGCGAGGCCCTCGTCGACCTGCGCCGGCGCCTCGCCGCCACGCGCTGGCCGAGTGCCGAGACCGTGGCCGACACCTCGCAGGGCGTGCGCCTCGCCACCCTGCGTTCGCTGGTGCGCTACTGGGCCACCGACTACGACTGGCGCAAGGGCGAGGCGCGGCTCAATGCCGTGCCGCAGTTCGTGACCACCATCGACGGCCTCGACATCCAGTTCGCCCACATCCGCTCGCGCCACGCCGACGCGATGCCGCTGATCATGACCCACGGCTGGCCCGGCTCCATCTTCGAGCTGCTCAAGGTCGTGGGCCCGCTGACCGACCCCACCGCGCACGGCGGCCGCGCCGAAGATGCGTTCCATCTCGTGCTGCCCTCGCTGCCGGGCTTCGGCTTCTCGGGCCAGCCCGAAGCCACCGGCTGGGACTCCAACCACATCGCGCGCGCCTGGGGCGTGCTGATGGCGCGGCTGGGCTACAAGCAGTTCGTCTCGCAGGGCGGCGACTGCGGCTCCGTGATCTCGCACCGCATGGCGATCCAGAAGGTGCCGGGCCTGATCGGCATCCACGTCAACATGCCCGGCACCGTGCCCGCCGAGATCGCCGCCATCCTCGCCGCGGGCGGCCCCGCGCCCGCCGGCCTGTTGCCGAGGGAGCGCGCCGCCTTCGACAAGCTCGACGACTTCTACAGGAACAGCTCGGGCTACTCCGCCATGATGGTCACGCGCCCCCAGACCCTGGGCTACGCCCTCGCCGACTCACCCGTGGGCCAGGCCGCCTGGATCTACGACAAGTTCGCGACCTGGACCTATTCGGGCGGCGTGCCCGAGCGCGTGCTCCCGCGCGACGAGATGCTCGACGACATCTCGCTGTACTGGCTCACCAACAGCGCGACCTCGGCGGCACAGATCTATTGGGAGGACCACTCGAACAACTTCAATGCGGTGGATATCTCGCTGCCCGCGGCCGTGACGGTGTTTCCGGGCGAGATCTATCAGGCGCCGCGCAGCTGGGCGGACCGGGCCTATCACAAGCTCATCTATTGGAACGAGGTCGACAACGGCGGGCACTTTGCGGCCTGGGAACAGCCGGAGCTGTTCAGTCGCGAGGTGCGGGCGGCGTTCAGGTCGTTGCGCTGAGCCGGGCGCGCGAGCCCTGTCGTCAATCCGCCGCATGCGGACTGGGCCCGCGTTCGACCAGCGTGCGCAGCGCCATCTGCGTGCGCGTTCCTTCCACGCCCTCGACCTCGTGGATGCGCGCCAGCAGCACTTCCAGCGCCTGCGCATCGCGCGTGCGCACTTTCAGCAGGAGGCCGCTGTCGCCGGTGACGATGTGGATTTCCTCGATATCGGGAAGCGATTCGAGCGCCGCGATCTGGCGGGCACGCTTCACGGTGCTGGTGATCACCTGCACGAAGCACAGCAGCGGCCGCCCCAGCTTCGCGCCATCGAGGCGCGCCACGGTCGCGAGGATCACCCCGTCGCGTTTGAGCCGCTTCACCCGCTCATGCACCGCGGGCGCCGACAGGTGAAGCAACTCGCCCAGCGCGGCATAGCTGAGCGTGCTGTCGTTCGCGAGAAGCCCTAACAGTCTTCGGTCGACAGCATCCAGGCGGGCGGGTGCCTTGCTCTCCGGTTGAAGCTGGTTCGTATTTTTGGCCATGGTCCTGAAAGCGCTAGGGCAGCTGAATGATGTTCGGGAGAATAAGCCAAAGACAGAACATCATTCGGTGAACAACATGCCTGCACTTTCGGACCTCGCCTTTCCGCTCTCAGCATCAGAGGCAGCCCCACCCAGCCGCCTGCTCGGAGCGGTGCCACCGGACGCATGGGCACGGGTCCTGTCTCGCATGAGCCCGATCGGCCCTTCATCCCGCGAACAACGTACCGTGGACGTGATCGATCACGCCAGCGCCGAGTCGCTTCGCGCGATCGGCGTGCCCGCACAGGCCCGGCCGCTGGAAGAGGTGGTCGACCAGATGCTGGAGGAGATCTACCCCTGGCGTGCGCGCATGGACCATCCCCGGTTCCTGGCCTTCATTCCGGGACCGTCTTCGCCGCTGTCGGCCCTGGGCGACTACTTGACCGCCGTTCACAACGTCCACGCCGGCAGCTGGTTGCAGAGCTCGGGGGCCAGCGTCATCGAAGCGGCGCTCATTCAATGGCTGGCGGCGCAAGTCGGGCTCCCGCCTTCGGCGGGCGGCCTGTTCGTGTCGGGGGGCTCCATGGCCAACCTGACGGCGCTCGCGATGGCACGCGATTTCAAGCTCGAGCCGGCGCAGCGGCTGCAAGGCGTTGCCTACGTTTCGGAGCAAACGCATTCATCCGTTGCCAAGGGTCTGAAGATCCTCGGGCTTCTGCCGCATCAGATTCGCCGCATGCCCACCGACGCCGCGTTCCGCATCATGACGGCCCTGGCGGCCGCGGTCGAGCAGGACATCTCCGATGGGCTCAGGCCTTTTGCCGTGGTCGCAAGCGCGGGCACGACGAACACCGGCAGCATCGATCCACTGCGACGGATTCGCGCGCTGTGCGATGCGCACGACATGTGGATGCACGTGGATGGCGCGTACGGTGCATCCGCAGCGCTGTCGCCATCGCATCGGGGTTTGCTCGACGGCATCGGCGAGGCCGACAGCCTAAGCTGGGATGCGCACAAGTGGCTGTTCCAGACGTACGGCTGCGGGATGGTTTTCGTGCGTCAGCGCAAGCACCTCTCGCAAGTCTTCCATACCCGACCCGAATACCTGCTTGATGCGCATGCCGACACCGACGCCGACCAGATCAATTTCTGGGACCTCGGCGTCGAACTCACAAGACCGGCACGCGCAATGAAGCTGTGGCTCACCTTGCAGGTGCTGGGATCGGACGCCATGGGCGAGGCGATTGCGCATGGTTGCCGGTTGGCAACCTGGGCTCAGGACGAGCTCGAGAAGGATCCTCGCTGGGACATCGTGTCGCCCGCGCAGTTGGGCATCGTCACCTTCCGCATGACGGATGCGGCCATGAGCCCGGAGGCGCTCGATGCGCTGAACAGCGAGATTTCATCGCGGGTACTTCAGGAGGGCTTTGCGACGGTCTTGACCACGCGATTGCGCAATCGAACCGTGCTGCGAATTTGCGCGATCCATCCGGATGCCACTGAAAGCGATATGCGGAAGACGATCCGGATGCTGACGTCATATGCCGACGCGGTACTCGCTTCGGGCGTTCATATCTCCAAATCCTTTTCGTAACGAACCACCGGCCGTGCCCCTTGAGCCGGTCGCTGAGCAGGGAAGCCTTATTCGCCCGCGATGCGACGTAAGACTGAATAAGGGCACACCGGGGCGTCTCGATCTATAGCCCTTCTCCGTCCGCACCACACTGAGTGTGACAAATCCGCGCCGCCCCCATCGCACCCGCCCCACTCTCCTCTGCCACGGCGTCACGCCACCACCAACGGCAACGTCAACCGCGCCTCCAACCCTCCAGTACGCCGGTTCTGCAGCAACAACTCCCCCTGCATCGACCGCGCCAATCGCCGCGCAATCGCCAGCCCAAGCCCAGACCCAGGCTTGTCCTCCTGCCCCTGCCGCCCCCGCACCCACGGCGCGAACACCGCATCCATTTGCGCCGGCTTGATCCCCGGCCCCGAATCCACCACCGCCAGCACCAGTCGTTGCGCATCGACGTGCGCGCACACCCGCACGTCGCTGCCATAACGCAACGCGTTGTCGATCAGGTTCGCCAGCACGCGCCGCAGTGCGAGCGGGCAGGCGACCACCGGCTGGCCAATGCGGCCGTCGAGCGCGATGGCGCGGCCGGCGTCGCGGTAGCCGCGCACGAGGTTGTCGAGCAGGCCGTCGGCATCGACGCGTTGCAGCGGCTCGGCCACGCTGCGCTGCATGCGCGCGCTGGCGACGCTGGCCTCGACCAGCTCCTGCATCTCGGCGAGATCGCGCTGCATCGCTTCGCGCAGCGCAGGGTCGTCGAGCATCTCGCAGCGCAGACCCATGCGGGTGAGCGGGGTGCGCAGGTCGTGGGCGTAGGCGGCCTGCACGTCGAGGTGCTCGGCCTCGCGTTCGACGCGGCGGCGCCGGCCTTTGTTGATGGCACGTGCCAGACGCCCGATGGCGCGCGGGCCGCTCTCGGGCAGTTCGGGCATGCGGGCATCGCCGCCGTGCAACTCGAGGGCGCGGGCGATGCGCACAGCGCCGGCGCGGTAGGCCAGTAGCTCGAGGCCGAGGAAGGCACCGATGAGCGCGAGCACGACGAGCACGGACACGCCGAGGATCCACAGCAGGCCGTCGTCGATGCCGCAGACCATGGGCGCGAGGGTGGCGGCGTGCGTGTTCTGGCCGAGGGCGGCGAGTGCCAATGCGCGGGGGGCGTACAAGGCCAGGCCCTGCGTGCGCGGAACCGCCTTGGCGGGTGTTTCGGATGCGAGGTCGATGGGGGTCTGAAGGGTTCGGGTCATCTGGAATCTCCTGTCGCCGACGCACCGGCCGGCATGGAAGCGATGACATCACGCGAGGTGGGCCGCCCACCATCGCACCAGCGTTCGCCCAACCCCTACGAAGGTTTGCCCCCGGCATGCGCGCGGCTGGCGCGAGAAGAGACGATGGAGCGGGCGACGAGCCTCAGCGCCGCGCCTCGGCGTCGCCCAAGGCGTGCCGGATCCAGGCCTCGAGCTCGGCGGCGTCGATCGGTTTCTCGATCAGGCACAGCGCGGTGCTGGCGCGCACGCGCTCGCGCGTGTGCGCCGAGGCATAGGCGGTGATGAGCAGCGTGGGCACGCGCAGGCCATCGCGGTCGAGGCGCTCGAGCAACTCGATGCCGTCCATGGTCGCCATGCGGATGTCGCACACGAGGCAGCGGGTCTGCCGCTGCAGGCCCGAGGCCAGGAATTCCGATGCCGATTCGAACGCGCGCGCCTCCCAGCCGAACGAGCGCACCAGGCTGCTGGTGGCGGCGCGCACGAAGGGGTCGTCGTCGACGATGGAAACGAGATCGATGGCTGACAGGGACAAGAGGCTTCCCGTTCTCTACCGGGCTTAGGACGAAGGCGCAGGACACGCGGGCACGACCCGGGCTTGCAGAATACCGGCGGCACGGCGCGGCGCCATCATCTCTAGGTATGGTGCGCGACGGCCGGCTGCGCGCGCGGCAGGCCCTGCACGACGCCGAGCGCTTCCATCTTGCGCACCAGCTCGGCGACCGAGCGCGATTCCATCTTGCGCATGGCCTGGCCGCGGTGGATCTTCGCGGTGATCTCGGCAATGCCCATGCAGTCGGCGATCTGCTTGTTCATGAGGCCCGAGGCCACGTGCTGCACCACCTCGCGCTCGCGCGGCGTGAGCAGGGCCCAGCAGTCGCGCGAGGCCTGGAGCGCGCGGTCGATGTCGAGCCGCCTGGCATCGGCATCGAGCGCGGCGGCCACGGCGTCGAGCATGTCCTGGTCGCGGAAGGGCTTGGTGAGGAAGTCGACTGCGCCGGCCTTCATGGCGCGCACGGTCATCGCGATGTCGCCATGGCCGGTCATGAAGATGATCGGCATGTGCGGCCGGCCGGCCTCGCGCAATGCTTGCTGGAACGCGAGGCCGCTCTGGCCGCGCAGGCGCACGTCGAGCACCAGGCACGAGGGCCCGGGGGCGCGCGGTGCGGCCTGGAACTCCTCGGTGGTGGAGAAGGCGCGCACCTCGAGGTCGACCGAGCGCAGGAGGCTGCCGATGGCGGCGCGCACCAGGTCGTCGTCGTCGACGACGAACACCAAGCGCGTGTCGCCGGCCAGCGGGGCGCTCGGGGATCTGGAGAGGAGGCTTTGGGAAGAGGTCATGGGGCGAGGCCAGGTTCGGACAGGGGCAAGGTGAAAACGGCGCGCGTGCCCGCGGGCTCGCGCCGCGACAGCGACAAGGTGCCGCCATGCGCGTCGAGGATCGACTTGCAGATCGCCAGACCCATGCCCATGCCATCGGCCTTGGTCGTGAACAAGGGCTTCAGCAGGTGCTCGCCCGCTTCTTCGCCGATGCCGGTGCCGGCGTCGTCCACCGTCACGCGCACCCGGCCCTCGCCACCACCGCCGCCGTCGCTGCCACAGCTCAGGCACAGCGGACGCGGGCCCGGCGGCAGCGAAGCCATGGCCTCGGCGCCGTTCATCAGCAGGTTGACCACCACCTGCTGCAGCTGCACGCGGTCGCCGTGCACGAGCACGGCGGCCTCCAGGCCGCGCAGCTCGAGCGCCACGCCGAGCGTGTCGAGCGGGCCGGCCACCAGCACTGCCGCTTCGCGCAGCGCCTCGTTGAGATCGAAGGCCACGAGCCGCGGCTCGGCATTGCGTGCCTTGGCGCGAAGGGCCTGAATGATGCTGCGGGCGCGCAACGCGCTCTTGCCGATGTGGGCGAGCATCTCGCGCGCCTCGGCGATGTCGGGCGGGCTGCGGTCGAGCCAGCGCAGCGCTGCGCTCGCGGAGGTGTCGACGGCGGCGATCGGCTGGCCGACCTCGTGCACGATCGACGCGACCAGCTCGCCCATGGCCTTGAGCCGGGTCGCGCGCTCGAGGTCGGTGAGCGCGCCGCGCAGCTGCTCCTCGGCGCGGGCGCGCTGCCGGTTCTGGTCGACCAGTTCCTCGTACAGGCGCGCGTTCTCGAGCGCGAAGGCGGCCTGCGAGGCGATGACCTCGAGTACCTCGGCCTTGGCCGGCGTGAAGACGTGCGAGGCGAGGTTGTTCTCGAGGTAGAGCACGCCGACCAGGCGCGCATGGCGCATCAGCGGCACGCACAGTACCGAGCGCGGCCGGCGCCGGCGGATGTAGTCGTCCTGCGCGAGCGAAGCGTTCTCGCGCGCATCGTCGATCACCATGTGCTGCTGGGTGCGTGCAACGGCCTGCACGATGCCGAGCGGCAGAGCGTCGGGACCGAAGGCCGCGGCCTCCTGCGTGACGGCGATCGTGCCGTCGACCACCGAGGCCCGGGCGCGCAGTTGCCAGGCCTCCTCGCGCAGCAGCGCCAGCGTGCCTTGCTCGGCGCCGGCGTTCTCGAGCGCGGTGCGCAGCAGGGTGTCGACCAGGCGCTCGGGCACGATCTCGCTGGCCAGCGCGTTCGAGATGCGCAGCACGGCCTGCGCATCGAGCGCCTGCAGCCGGCTGCCGGCGCCCACCTGCTCGTCGCTCCCGAAAAGGCCCGGGTACTCGGCCTGCAGCAGCCGCACCTTGGCCATGGCGCCCCAGCGCTGCCAGGCGCCGCGCGCGTGTCGCAGGTTGCCGTAGGCCGACAGCTCGTCGCCACGCGCCGCATGGAAGGCACCGGCGCGTTCGGCGGCCAGCGCCTCCACCTGCGTGAAGCCGTGGCGGCGCGCGTGCGTCACGGCGCGCGCATAGGCCTCGACCGCGGCCGCGGGATCGCCGTCGTTGCGAAGGCGCTCCGCGCGCACAAGTTCGTGCCGCGCGAGAAAGTTGCCGGGGCAGGCCAGGGCCCAGGTCTCGAGCTGGGCCAGGTCGCGCCGCAGCGCGGCCTGCTGCGCAGGGTCGCGTTCGGACAGCGCGAGCAGCGCCAGCGCGCCATAGAACGGCAGGTCGCCGCTCTCGGCGAAGGTGCGTGCCGAATCGGCGCAGGCCTCGGCGCGGCGGCGCGCCTCGAGTGCCTCGTCGAGCCGGCCGAACAGCAGCGCGGCCTGCAGACGATAGACCCAGAACGCGAAGTCCACCAGCGTGGCGGGATCGCCTTCGCGCGGCACGCGCGGCTGCGCCTGCGGGTCGCCGTCGCTGCCGTCCTGCAGTTGCGACAGCAGCTGCTTCTGCGCGAGCAGCGCGTCGATCACGAGCTGGAAGTTGGCGTCGCGCGCAATCGCCAGGCCGCGCTCGACCGTGTCGCGCACGTCGCCCAGCAGTTCGCCCGCGAACAGCATACCCGTGGCCTGGTTGCGCCCGCAGTAGATCGCGAAGGTGTGGTCGCCGCTCGCCACGGCGAGCTCGTAGGCGCGCCGGATGTAGTCGCGTGCCGCGCGCGCGGGCTGCGACCATGGGACGACCATGGTGCCGAAGGTCATGTAGACCCGGCCGCGATAGCGCGCGAGGCCGCGCTCGTCGACCAGATGCAGCGCGAGCGCGCCGAATTCGCGCGCCGTGGCGTAGTCGCCGTAGCGCACGCCGAACACCTGCGTCATGCAGACGTAGCCGTCGGCCGAGGCATCGGCATGGCCGTGCGCGATGCCCAGCCGCGCCATGTGCAGCAGGATCAGGTCGACCAGGTTCTGGTCGGTGTAGAGCGCGGGCGGAATCAGGTCGGCAAAGATGTCGGTGATGGCGCGGCGCAGCGGATCGGCCACGATCGGCAGCTGCCGGAAGGCGGCCATGCCGTGGCGCTCGATCCAGGTTCGCAGGGCCGCATGCTCGCGGTCCACCGCGGCGGCATCGGGCTGGCGCGGCAGCTCGATGCCGGCCTTGCGCAGGAAGTCCAGGCCGACGTCGAGCGCGCGGTCGAAGCGGCCCAGCGTGGTGTAGAGAGCCGCGCGCAGGCGCGTGAGATCGGCGCCGAAGATGCCCTCGCCCGCGACCTGCTCGAGCGCCGCGAGCCGGGCCTCGGCCACCTCGAGCGCACCGGTCATGAACTCGGCCTCGCCGCACAGGGCGCGTGCATGCAGGCCATCTTCGCTCGCATCGTCTTCGCCCAGGAAGGCCAGCGCGGCGCGGAAGAAGCCGAGCGCCAAATGATGGGCGGTGGCGGCCTTGGCCTGCCGGCCGGCCTTGAGGTTGAGCCGCGCGAAGGCGCGCCGCTCCTCGGGCGCGTCGACGGCCGGGCGCGCGAGGCTGGCCTGCACGGCGAGCGTGAAGCGCTGCGACGGCGTGCCCTGGTGCGCGCCCTGATTCGCGAGCTGGCGGCGCACGATCTGCAGGTGCAGGCCCGGACGCTCGCCGGCCGCGAGCGAGAGGTAGGCGGCTTCGCGGATGCGGTCGTGCCAGAACAGCCAGTCCTCGCCCTCGCGGTGCACGCTGCCGGCCTCGAGCGCGGGTTCGAGCGCCGCGTCGAGCGCGCGGGCCGACTCGGGGCCGGGCGGCAGGCCCATGGCGATCGCGAGCGACTCCGTCGAGGCGCGGTGGCCGAGGCAGGCCATGACGCGCAGCGCCGATTGCGCGGACGTGGGCAGCAGCTCGAAGCGGCGCGCCATCAGCTCGGCCACGTTGTCCACGCCCGGGTGCGAGGCGAGGCGCCCGAGGCTCCAGCGCCATGAGGCGCTGTCCGCGTCGTAGACGAGCACGCCGTCGTCGGCCAGCAGGTGCAGCAGGTGGTGCGCGAACAGCGGATTGCGTCCGGTCTTGTGGCCGATGGCACGCGCCAGTGCGTCGACCTCGTCGGGTGCCTGCTGCAGCGCTTGCGCGATCATCTCGCGCAGCGCGGCTTCGTCGAGCGGGCCGAGTTCGATGCGCGCGGCACCGGGCACCTGGGCCAGCGGGCCGGCGCGCAGCGGATGGTCTTCTGCCACTTCGCCCGCGCGGTAGGCGCCCACCAGCAGCAGGGCCGCGTCCTCGTGCTGGTGCAGCAGGCGCTCGAGCACCTGCAGCGTGCCGGCATCGGCCCATTGCAGGTCGTCGAGCAGGATGACGACCGGCCTCGCCGAACTCGCGAAGCAGGCCAGCAACCGCGCCATGCCCTGCAACACTCGTTCGCGCTCGAGGCCGGGAGCGGCGTCGGGCGCATCGGGCGGCTCGGGCTGCGCGCCGAGCACGACGGCGAGCGCGGGCAGCAGTCCCGCGAGGGTGCGGTCGACCGGCTTGGCCGCGGCGGCGATGCGGCGGCGCCAGACCGCGAATTCGTCCTCGGCGCAGCCGAGCACGAACTGCAGCAGTTGCTCGAGCACGTCGACCACCAGCGCATAGGGCCGGCCGCGGCGCCCCTCCTCGCTCTTGGCCGTGGCCAGCAGCGGCGCGCACGATTGCTGCATGCGCAGCATGGCCTCGCGCAGCAGCGTGGACTTGCCGATGCCCGAGTGGCCCGAGACCCAGGCCACGCGCGAGCGCGCATCGAGCGCAACGCCGCGGTAGAGCGCAAGCAGCGCCTCGAGCTCGGCATCGCGGCCCAGCACGCGCGTGAGGCTAGGCAGCCGGCGCAGCGCCGAGTGCGCATCGAGCGCGAAGCGCGGGATGCCGCCGCGCTCGCGCAGCAGGGTGTCGCAGCGGCGCAGGTCGGCCAGCACGCCGGCGGCGTCGGCGTAGCGCTGCTCGGGCGCTTTCTCGAGCAGCTTCATGATCAGCAGTGAGAGCTGTTCCGGCACATCGGCCACCAGCTCTCCCGGCGCGCGCGCAGTGCGGGTCGCATGCGCATGGACACGCGCCACGGCATCCTCGCCCTGGAATGGCGGGTGGCCCGTCAGCAGCTCGTAGAGCACGCAGCCCAGCGAATAGAGATCGGCGCGCGCGTCCACGCGCAGGTTCATGCGCGCACCCAGCTCGGGCGCCATGTAGTGGAAGCAGTCCTCGTCCCAGGCGGCCTCGCCGTGATCGGGCGCGGCCTCGGCGTCCGACATGGTGGCGGCATGGCCGAAGCCGGTGAGGCAGGCCCGGCCGTCGGGCACGAGCAGCAGGCGGTCGGGCGTGATCGCGCGATGCAGCACGCCGGCCGCGTGCATCGCACCGACGGCGGCGACCAGCCGCAGCGCGAGATCGAGGAAGGCGGCAGTGTCGCTGGCGCCCGCACTCGCGCCGCTGCCGCGCAGGGTCTCGCCGCCCGGGTCGCGCAGCACCAGCAGCGCGCCTTCGCCGTGCGGCATCAGCGCGACGGGGAGCGCGGCCCAGTCCTCGCGCAGGACATGGCGCAGGCCGTACTCGCGCTGCAGCAGCGCGGCCGCGGCCGGCGTGGCCTGGCCCCGGCCCGCGACCAGCGAGGTGGGCCCGGCGCCCGCGCGCGCGCGTTCGAGCCGCGGCATGCCGCCGCTGAGCTCGCGAAAGTCCTGGAACCGCATTTCCGGCGGATGGGCCGGCCCCTCGGGTGGATCGGACGCCGCCGCGCTGTCACGTGTCCCGAGTTCCTGATCCTGCATGGTGTGAGCCTCCTGCCGGCTGCTTCCGACTGACGGCCTCGATTGGAACCGCGCTGGCCGCGCGAGAACGGCGACTGGCGTTGGCGGGTGTTAGGCGTTGTTAGGCGACGGCGCGAAAGCGGGTTCTTGTCGTCGCGGCATGAAAAGTAATGTGCTCATGGGCCGCCTGGACACACAGGCATACAGAGGCCGGCGGGCTCACGCGGCAACTTCCCTAGATTCAGTGCCATCGGCCGATGCCGACCACCCTCCTCCCCCTGTTCAAGCAAGGAAAAACACCATGACGCGGATCTCCCGCCGCCTCGGCGCCACCCTCCTCGCCGGCGCCTTCGGCCTCGCCGCCCTCGCGCCGCTGGCCACCTTCGCGCAGCCCGCGCCCGGCGCGCAGCCGCCCAAGCCCACCATCGTGCTGGTGCACGGCGCCTTCGCCGATTCCTCGAGCTGGGACGGCGTGGTGCGCGATCTGCAGAAGCGCCACTACCCCGTGATCGCGGCCGCCAATCCGCTGCGCGGTCCGGCTTCCGACGCGACCTCGGTCGCCGCCGTGGTCGATGCGGTAAAGGGGCCCGTGGTGCTCGTGGGTCACTCGTACGGCGGCTCGGTCATCACGGCGGCCGCCAACGGCAAGACCAACGTGAAGGCACTGGTCTACGTGGCGGCCTTCGCGCCCGAGGCCGGCGAAACCGCGCTCGGCCTCACCGGCCAGTTCCCGGGCAGCACGCTCGGCCCGACGCTGGCGCCGCCAGTGCCGCTGGCCGATGGCGGCAAGGACCTCTACATCGACCAGGGCAAGTTTCCCGCGCAGTTCGCCGCCGACGTGCCGCTGGCCCAAGCGCGCCTGATGGCCGTAGGCCAGCGCCCGATCGCCGAGGCCGCGCTCAACGAAGCGGCGCAGGCGCCGGCCTGGAAGTCGGTGCCCTCGTGGTTCGTCTACGGCGACCGCGACAAGAACATTCCGCCGGCCGCGATGGCCTTCATGGCCGAGCGCGCGCATGCGAAGAAGACGGTGGTGGTCAAGGGTGCATCGCATGTGGTGATGACCTCGCAGCCCGAGGCGGTCACGCGCGTGATCGTCGAGGCGGCGGGCGGTTGAGAAGGAGCACACCATGAGCGACATGAATAACGAAAAGGCACTAACGGCGCGAGGACAGCACTCGTCTTCGGCTGCGCAAGAGGCATCGGGGCCGACGGCCATGCCGTGGCCTTCACCTACGTGTCGCGCCCAGACAAGGCCAGCGGACTGGTGGCCACCGTGGAATCCGGCGGCGCACAGGCGCTGGCGATCGAGGCGGACAGCGCAGATCCCGGGGCGATCCGCCACGCCGTGACGCGTGCGGTCGAGCGCTTCGGCAGCATCGACGTGCTGGTGGTCAACGCCGGCTTGCTGCGCATGGGCACCATCGACACGGTGAGCCTCGAGGACCTCGACCGCATGCTCGACATGAACGTGCGCGGCGTGTACCTCGCGATCCAGGCCGCGCTGCCGCACCTGCGCGACGGCGCGCACGTCGTCACGATCGGCAGCAACGTGGCGATCCGCACCGGCCTCGCCGGCGCGAGCGTCTACCAGCTGACGAAGACCGCGGTCGCGGGCCTGGTCAAGGGCGTGGCGCTGGACCTCGCGCCGCGCGGCATCACGGTCAACAACGTCCAGCCCGGCCCGACCGACACCGACATGAATGCCGGCGCGATCGACGCGCTGGCCGGCATGAGCCCGCTCAAGCGGGTCGCGCAGCCGCGCGAGATCGCGGGCCTGATCGCCTACCTGGCGAGCGACGAAGCCGGCTACTTGACCGGCGCGAGCTTCACGATCGACGGCGGGCTCACGCTCTAAAGGCGTCGCCCGCGGCGCTCTCATGTCCGATGCCCGCGCCGCACAAGCACCTCGCCGGCCTCGACGCGGTAGCGCGTCGCATCGACCGCCAGTCCCGGCAGCGCCGCGAGGCGGGCGCGGAATTCCTTCATGTGGGGCGTCTCGAAATGGGCCTGCAGGGCGCCGTCGTCGTCCCACAGTTCGCTGAGCCATGCACGCCCCGCCACCTGCGCGTCGAATCCGATGGCGTAGTGGCGACAGCCCGGCTCCGCGCGCGTAGCGCACTCGAGCACCATGCCCAGTTGCCGCAGGCGTTCGGCGGCCCGAGGGTCGACCTCGATATGCCCGATCACCGCGATCATGCGTCGCTCCCTTCGATTGCGGCGGCATGCGCCACGGCCTCGATCTCGATCAGCCACTCGGGCCGCACCAGGCGCTTGACCACGACGAAGCTGCTGGCCGGCGGCCGCTGCGTGTTCACGAAGCGGTCGCGCACGACGACCACCGAGCGCAGGTCCACCTGAGGCACGCGCTCGTCGCAGAAGTAGTTGAGCTTGACGAGGTCGGCCATTGACGCGCCCACGGCTTCGAGCGCGTGCTGGATATTGAGGAAGCACTGCTGCAGCTGCGCGGTGAAGTCGCCTTCGCCGACCAGCGTGCCATCGGCGTCGCGCGCGGCCTGACCCGACACGTGGATGAGGCGGCCGCCCCGGGACTGCACCACGTGCGAGTAGCCCACCGGTGGCGGCAGGGTCGCGGGGTTGTGAAACAGCGTGGAGCTCGGTGTATGGGTCATCGGGAGGTCCTTTCAATGGCGGTGGAAGCATCGGCCCATCGGGGCCGCCGCCATTGCAAGGGCTCGAGTGCACTGGAGGTCAAGCACTTTCCGCGCGCGCGCAGCGACGCGGAAAACCCGCCTGGCGATGCGCCCGCGGCTGGCTAGGATCGACACACACGCAAGGAGACCTTAATGCACGACCTCGCCTCGCTCCAGCAACTGCTGGAACCGATCTTTCCCGGCCTGATGGGCGTGCGCCTCACCGTGCTCGAACCCGATCGCGTGGTGGCGCAGATGGAGGTGCGCGCAGACCTCTGCACTGCCGGCGGCATCCTGCACGGCGGCGCCTACATGGCATTCGCCGACACACTGGGCGCGGTCGGCACGATCGCGAACCTGCCCGAGGGCAAACGCACGACCACCACCGATTCCAGCACCAAGTTCATCGCGGGCGCGAAGCTGGGCACGAGCGTGACCGGGACCTGCGTGGCGCTGCACCGCGGCCGCACGACGATGGTTTGGCAGACCTCGGTCACCAATGCCGACGGGCCGCTCTGCGCGCTGGTGACGCAGACGCAGCTCGTGCTCGGCTGAGGGATCAGGCGTCTTTCTTGCCGCCCTCGGCCTTCTCGGGCGTCTTGTGTTCGGCCAGGCCCGCCTCGTGGAGCTTTGGATTCTTCACTTCCTTCATCAGCTTCTCGCCCTCGGTGTCGCGACCATCGGTCGGCACCGACTCCTCGCGGGTGACCTCCGGCTCCTCGCGCGGAAGCGGCTCGGTGTTCTCTGCGTGCTCGGCGCTGCGGGTGCTGGCTGTCATGGGACCTCCTTTGGCGGGCTTGGGCGGGTGAAACACACAGCCTCGCCAGCGCGCACGGCACGGCACGCCATCCTTCGGCGACAGCGCGTGCAGGACATTGACCATGGTCGGCCGGTGCTTCCCTACTTCTTGAGCAAGGTCACGATGCCGGTGACCACCGACACGATCGCCGTCACGATCGGCGTGACCAGTGTGATGAAGTCGCGGATGCGCTCGGTGTACTGGCGCAGCCGCTGCGCCTTGCCAGGTGCGGGCGAACCGTCGGTGAGCGCGCTCGCGAGTCGGTGCGAGAGCCGGTCGATGCCGCGGTTGCGGCGATGGAACACCAGCAGGCCGGTGAAGATGCCCGTGATGTGGCTGAACGCGATGCTCGTCACGTAGTAGAGGATCTCGCGCCATTCGCGCGCGCCCTGCGGCATCAGCGGCACGTCGTCGGTGTAGGCGATGACCGCCGCCATGCCGAGCACCGACAGCACGGCAATGGCCCCGGCCATCAGCAGCTGGTAGGGCAGCCGCACCCTGAACAGCGCGACGAACAGCATGCCCAGGCCCAGCGGCAAGATCACTGAGGCCACGCGCAGGAACAGCTCGTTGAGATCGAGCAGCACGATGGTCACGGCATGCATCGCAACCAGGCACAGCACGGGCAGCACGAGGAACAGCAGCACCGATCCGATGCCGGGACGCTGGGGTTGTGTCGGGGTTGGCGGGATCGCGGGCTCGGCTGCTTCCGGTGCCGCGACCGGCGCGTCCACGGGAACGGCAACGGGCGTCGCCACCGCGCTGCGCGAGGCACTCAGCACACTCTCGAGTTCCGCGACCCGCCGCGACAGCGCCTCGAGCTCGCGCCGCAACGGCGCGAAGAAGAACAGGTCGCGCCCGCAATGCCGGCAAGCCAGCGCCTGCTCGGCGATGGGCTCGGCGCAGTAGGGACAGGCGACCGTGAGCGGCGCGTCCGGCGAGATTGCGGCGACCCCCATGCGGACTACTGCGCCTTGAACTGGATCAACTTGCTGCTGACACGGCCCTCGGCATCGCCGACCTGCACGCGCAGCTGGTGTTCGCCCGCGGGCACGCGCGCGGCGTCGATCGCGATGCCGGTGTCGCTGATGTAGGGCCGCACGCGCTCGGTGAGATCGACCACCGGCTCCTTCATGTACTGCACCTTCACCGTCTTCGGATCGATCACGACGCCGCCGCGCGGCTTGAAACCGATCTTCAGCGCGACCGCCTCGCGGCCGGCTTCGGTACTCGGGCTCGCGACCTCGATGCCGGGCCCGCGCGTGAGGCCGGCGCGCTTGTTCTCGAGATAGGCCGAAGGCAGCTTCGCTTCGGCATCGGTGATCAGCTCGAGGCTGGAGGCGGCATGGCAGTACGCCGCGCCGCAGAGCAGGAAGACCAGGGTTGAGAACTTTTCTCTGAACATCGATTGCCTCGCCATTCGCCATTGCCGAAGACCAAAGTCTCGCGCCATCGCAGCGGGCCTCGCGCTACGAAAGCTCGTAGTCGTGAAGCCGCGCCGGCGCCCTTAGCTTCGGGGCATCCACCGCGAGAAAGATGCTCTTGCCCACGCCGCTCCACCGCCTCCTTCTTTCATTGCTCCTGCTGCCGCTGGCCGCCGCGGCCGCGCCGCCGTTTCCGCCCTTGGGCGCGGCCTATTCGGAAGTCGGCGGCCTCGTGCGCGAATCCGACGAACTCGAGAAGGCCGGCCGCTTCCGCGACGGCGATGAACGGCTTCGGCGCGCGCTGCAGCAGTTACCGCGCGAGCAGGCCGCCTCGCTGTCGATGGAGGCCTTTCTCGCGAAGGACCTGATCCTCGCCCGGCTCGCCGACAACAGCGATGCGCGTGCCGACGATGCCGCGCGGCTGGCCTGGCTCGAGCAACGCGCGGTCTGGCGCGATGCCTTCTGGGGCCGCGAGGCCAATGCGGCGCTGTCGGGCCGCAACGCACTCGCGCTGCAGTTGTGCAAGGTCGGCCGCTGCCGCGAGGCGCTCGCGCTGCAGGAAGAGATCTACCGCCTCACGCTGAAGTCGGCCGGCCCGGCCGCGCGCAACACGCTGGTCGCGCGCCACAACCTCGCGGGCACGCTCGGCGAATCGGGCCGCTATGGCGAGGCGCTGGCGATCGGCGAGGAACTGGCCGCGGCCGCGCAGGCGCAATGGGGCGCCGACGATCCGACGACGCTGCGCATGCGCAATGCGGTGGCGGTGAACCTCAGCGACCTCGGCCGTTTCGCCGAGGCGCTGAAGCTGCACGAGCAGGTCTACGAAGCGCGCCGCCGCGTGCTGGGCGCGCAGGCACCGGACACGCTGAGTTCGCTGGCCAGCCTGTCTGCCACCTACTCGGCGCTGTATCGCCACCGCGAGGCCCTGGCCTATGCGCAGCGCGTGCACGAACTCACGGCCGCGGCCCATGGCGACGCCGATCCGCGCAGCGCGCGGGCCGCGAGCGCCGAGGCCATCGAGCTGCGGCGCATGGGCCGGCTCGGCGCGGCGCACGACAAGGCGCGCACGGCCTGGACGCAACTCGCGGCCGCGCGCGGCGCGGGCCATCCCGACACGCTCTATGCGCTCAACGTCTATGCGAGCGTGCTCGAGGCGCAGGGGCGGTACACGGAAGCGGCGCAGCGCTCGCGCGAGGCGCTCGACATCCGCGTCGCGCTGATGGGCGAGCAGCATCCGCTGACGCTGGCCGCGGTCCACAGCCTGGGCCGCTCGGTGCTGTCGGCCGGCGATGCGAGCGAGGCGCTCGCACTCTTCGAACGCGCGCACGAGGGCCGGCGCGCGCTGCTGGGCGACGCGCATCCCGAAACGCTGCTGTCGCTGATCGAACGCATGGGTGCCGCGCTGGCGGCCGACCGGCTCGACACGGTGAAGCCGCTGATGCCGCGGTTCCAGCGCGACGTGGAAGCGCTGCGTGCGCAGCATGGCCTGAGCGTGAAGAGCCGCCGCGCACTGTTCGAACGCTACGTGGAAGGCTATCGCCACCATGCGCTGGCCAGCGTGCGCGACGGCGAGAACGCGCGGGCCTTCGAGATCGCGGAGCTGTCGAAGGCGCGCACGCTGATCGAGAGCACGGCGCTGCAGCAGGCCAACCGTGGCCGGCTGCTGCCCGCAAAGGAGCAGGAGGCGGTCGACCGGCACGAGGCCGAGCTGGCACGCATCGACCGCAGCCTCGACGAGACCGGTGCGCAGGTCGACCGCCGCCAGACGCTGGAGGCCGAACGCAACCGCGTGGTGTTGTCCTATGCCGACCTGCAGCGGCGGCTGCGCGCGCAGCATCCGAAGTACGCGCAGCAGTCGCAGCCGCACATCGCCTCGCTGGCCGATGCGAAGCAACTGCTGCCGGCCGACAGCGTGTTCGTGAGCTACCTGCTCGATGGCGACCGCGTGATGGCCTTCGTGGTCGACGGCAGCGGGCTGCTGCAGGCCGCCGAACTCGCACCGCTGCCCGGCCTGGCCGACAGCATCGATGCCTACCGGCGGCTGGTGGGCGATGCGCTCGGCGAGGGGCAGGCGGTGTGGCAGCTCGGGCCCGAGCGCTATCGCGTGGCACCGGCCGCGCAGCCGCCGCAGGAAAGCGCGCAACTAGTGAGCGATGCGGCGCCGATCGGGCAATGGCTGTCGAAGCGGCTGATCGCGCCGCTGCAGGCGAGCATCGGCGCGCGGCGGCGGCTGATCGTCTCGCCCGATGGCGCGCTCGCGATGCTGCCCTTCGAAACGCTGCCGGTCGACGGCGAGCTGCTCGCGCAGCGTCACAGCGTGGGCTATGTGCAGTCGCTCTCGATGATGGAGCTGCTGCAGCGCCGCTCGGCCAGTTACGGCCGCCTGCCGCCGCGCAAGGCGATGCTGGCGATCGGCAATCCGGTGTACGAGGGCGAGGCACGGACCGCGCAGCCTTCGGCCAAACGCGGCGCAAGCGTCGGCGACGATGCGCTGCTGTCGGCCCGGGCCTCGGCCGAGAGCGAGGAAGGCATCGGCGCGGCGGTCGAGGAACTGCGCGAGAACAGCTGGGAGAACCTGCCGGGCACGCAGCGCGAACTCGAGAGCATCGCGCGTGTGTTCCGGCACCGCCAGGTCGAGGTGATCAGCGGCGCCGATGCGACCGAGCAGAACCTGCAGCGCCTCGACCGCGGCGGCGAGCTCGCGAAGTACCGGCACCTGCTGTTCTCGGTGCACGGCTACCTGAGCCCGAGCGTGCCGGCGCTGAGCGCGCTGGTGCTGGGCCAGGTCGACAACCCGCCGTCGGTGGACGGCTATGTCACGGCCGCGGAATGGCCGGGCTACACCTTGCGCAGCGACCTGGTCGTGATGTCGGCCTGCGAGACCGGCATCGGCAAGGTGGTGGCGGGCGACGGCGTGATGGGACTGCCCTATGCGCTGTACGTGGCGGGCAACGTCAACACAGTGATGACGCTGTGGCCGGTCAGCGACGAGAGTACGGCCCGCTTCATGGAGGCCTTCTTCGCGCGCATCGAGCGCAGGCTGCCGGTGGAACGCGCGCTGGCCGAGACCAAGCGCGCCTTCGCCGAGGGCGAGTACGGCGAACGCCTGCGCAAGCCCGCCTACTGGGCGCCGTTCGTGCTCTACGGCACCTGAGCCGCCGGTTGCAGCGGCACGTGGCGCGCCATCGCCTCGGCGGTGGCGCGGTCGCGCGGGAACCACATCTCGACGCGCAGCGAGGCCGGCGTCACGTCCTGCGGCAGCGCGAACACGCTCTGCATGACCTCGAAGGACAAAGCGCCGAACTCGGTGTCGAAGACAAAGCTGAAATACGGCACGCCGACCGCGCGGCCGCGCTCGGGCATGCGGCCCGGGTAGCGGCGTTCGAGCGCGCGTGCGAGCCATTCGACGCGCGAGGCGAGCGCGGGCCGGCTCCAGGTTTCGGCGCGCAGTTGCGTGAGCAGCGCGGCGGCCGTGGACTCGGGTTCGCAGGCGCGCGACAGCAGGCCCTGCGGATGGCCGATGGCCGTGATGATGTCCAGGCCCATGCCACCACCGCCGGCCGTGCGCCAGAGCCCGGGCATCACGACCGACGACAGCCAGCGCGCGCCGCGGTTCTGCTCCACCGTCTTCCAGTCGGCATCGAAGGCCAGGCCCGGATGCGGCAGGTGCGCGTCGAGCGTGCGGCGCACGGCCTCGCGCACGAGCGCGGCTTCGGCGCCCTGCGTGTCCTCGTCGGGCTGCGGCAGTGCGAAGCCGCATTGCAACAACGCTGCGTTGCGCACCGACACCGGCACGCCCAGCTCGGCCATCCACGCGAGGATCAGGCCGCGGCTCGGCAGCGCGCGGCCCGACTCGAGGAAGCTGACGTGCCGCTGCGAGACGTCGAGGCGCCCCGCGAGCTCGAGCTGGCTGATGCCGTGCTCGAGGCGCGTGCGGCGCAGGATCAGCGCGATGCTCACGCGGCTGGCCGTTCGCCCATCGCGGAGATCGTGCCCTGGGCGACGGCCACCAGCTTCTCGCCGCCTTCGGCATCGAGCGCGAAGATCTCGCAGGCACAGACGGCTTGGCGCTTGCCGCCATGCAGCACGCGGGCGCGCGCGAGCAGCGTGTCGCCCTGCGCGGGGCGCAGGTAGTTGATTTTGTACTCTGCGGTGACGACCGCATCGGACAGCGCGCTGCCGCCCGCGAAGGTCAGCGCGTTGTCGGCCAGGTAGCTGAGCACGCCGCCATGGGCGAAGCCGTGCTGCTGCTTGAGTTCGGGCCGCAGCGCGAGGCGCAGTTCGGTGAGCGCGGGGCCGAAGGCCAGGATCTCGGTGCCCAGCAGCACGCTGAAGGGCTGGGCCTGCAGCACCGCGCGTGCATGGGCCAGTTGCTCGGGCTCGCTCATGGCGCGGGCTTCTTCGGCGCCATCTGCGCGGGGTCGTAGAAGAACTGCTCCGACGCGATGCGCTCGCCCGACCAGCGCTGCCAGGCGATCTCCTCGATGCGGCTGCTGCTGCCGTCGAGCCAGTCGAACTCGAAGATCCAGCGGATCGCGACATGGTCGCCCTGCACGAAGGCCGGCCGCACGCACTGCGAGCGGACCGCGGCGGCGCGGGCCAGCGTGGCGCGCTCGCGCGCGATGTTGGCGGCCAGGCACACGCGAGGTGGCGACTGGTTCTCCTGCATGGACGAGTCTTCGGTATAGAACTCGGCGAGGGCTTCGGCGTGGAAGTTGGACTCCACGCGCGCGATGAATTTCTCGAGGGTCTCTGCTGTGGGCATGGAAAGGCTTTCGAATCCGGGAGGGGCGCCGGTGCCGCAACGGCCGGCCGACACCGGCCATCATGCGGCGCGACGGCCGGGTTGTCGATGACCTCCGACGTAGTCGGAGGCCCTCCCGCAGCAACTCAGGTCGTCGCTGATCCGGGCGTCGTGCGTCGCGCGACGCGACGCAGATCGTGCGTGTTGAGACGTCGAACCTGCGTTGCCTGCGCTTCGTCCATTCCCTGTGCAGCCTGGTGCAAGAAGCGCTTCATCGCCTTGTGAAGGCCCGAAGCGGACCAGGGGCTGGGCCGGGGCACCCCGGGGGAGAAGCGCGCCAGCACAGCGATACCGTGATTGCTTCGCGCGTTGACATGCGGCTCGAGTCCGTGACGCGCCAATTCCTGCTCCAGTTCGTACACATGCTCAGCCGCAATCGGCAGCCGCTTGGTCACGCCTGCAGAATCCCTCACATCGACCAGCCAGGGTTCTGCGCGGTGGGCACCTCCCTCGCCTCCGGGCGGCACCAGGTCTTCGCAGCGCAGTGCCGTCACCTCACCGAGCCGCAGGCCGGTGGCGCGGATCCAGCGCAGCGCTCGGCGGAGCCGGCGCGCCGCCTCGTTGTCGCTATGCTGTTCCAACTCCCGATCAAGGTGATCCCATGGCATGGGATCTGCCCGATCAACTTGCGCTACCACTGGCGGAGTCGCGGGCAAAGCGTGTGCCGCAAAGGGGCTATGCGTGAGATATCCCCGTTTCACAAGGTGGGCGAACAGACCACGCAAGATCACCAGGGCCTGCCGCTGTGCGGCGGGAGAGAGTCCACCTTCAAAGGGTCGCCATAGCGGTGACCAGCGTTGATGATGACGCGGACCGCACCATTCGGCAGGTGGTGATACAAGGAATCTCTGGTAAGCGGGCACATCCTCAGCCGTGAGCGACGATAGGGGCTTGCCTCGCTCGAGCGTAGCCCACAAAAGCATACGCTCGGCCTCCTTGCGATAGGACCGTTGCGTGGCGCTGAGTACCGACGGCACGGACGAAGTGACCGCCCCCAGAGAAGCGCTTCGACTGCCAAGCCACTCGACGATGGCCTCGACATCGTTGCGCGCGGACGGGTTGCTATCAGCTGCAACTACTCTGCGAAACGCCCCTTGGCTGCCATCCAAGGCGGGTGGCAGCATCAGCTTCTCCAGAGGTCGAAGTTCCAGCGCAGGCGGCACCACCGCATGGAGTTCATTCAGCGCCAGTTGTGATCTTTTGCGCAAGGCGTGTCGCCCCACGCGCAGGCCAAGCGCTTGCTCATTCGCCTGCAGCCACTCCACCACGCGTGCCGCTTTGTGCGCGCCGATACCGGGCACCCTGACCCACCAGCGCGCGCCGCTCTGATTAACGCGCTCGACAAGCTCTTGCAGCGTGCGCAATTGAGCCCTTTCCAGCCGGTCCGCCAGCAAGGGATGCAGCCACGCGCTGACGGGATCGTTGGGTCGAGGATCTTCAGCTGTCAGATCCTCGAGCCAGCGCAAGGCTTCCAGCTGGCGCTGCACGACCCGGGCCCGACGCGAGCTCGCGCCGCCCTGCGCGGCGCCGTCGCTGGCACCCGCTTTCGGATGGGCCGCCTCGTACGCCTCGATCTGCTCGGCATGCGAGAAATCTTCCAGCCCCTGCTCGCGCGCGAAATCCTCCAGGGTCGGGAAACTAGGTGCGCTGGCGAAGCGCTCTGGGTCCAACAGGATCAGCCGCGCAGTACCAGGGCGGCGCTCGCGCCGCGCAGCGGCCGCGAAGGCATCGCGCATCCACCCGATGGTGCGCCGAACATTGCGCATGTCGGCCGACTCCCCCTCGAGCCGCAGATACCGATCCCAGCTCGCTCGAGCGTCGAGACCTTGGATCAACGCGCGCATGAACGCGAAGTGCGCGCGTTGCAGGCGTTGACGGTGGGTTTTCATGTGAAATATCGGAGACGGGACGATCGCGACGCCACGGCACGTCCTGCCGGACCACGCGCGCAACCCCGCCGCATCGGATGCTCTACCCTGACTGATTCTAGCTGGCGTCCCACGGCGTACCCGGCCGGCAAGGCGCTCCACAGGTCTTCACCCCCTTCCTGCGCTCATCGCGAAAAGAAGCGATCGATCATCGCGACATCGATCGCGCGTCCGATTCGCTCGAGAACGTCCGGCGGCGGCTGGATCCGACCGAGTTCTAGGCGAGAGATCATCGCGCGAGACACGCCGGCGCGTCGTGCCAACTGCCTTTCGGAAAGGCACGCCGCATTCCGAAGATCGAACAAGTTCTTACCGCTGCGCATATCCCATCGGTCTCGTTGCAAGCTCAATGGATCCCGAATTTTCAGGGGGCTTTGTGCGCCCCCGGGGTGCGAGGAAACACACGACGACCAATCATCCGCTCCAGGACCTAGCTGGAGGCCAAGCCATGTCACGTCGATCCACTGTCGCATGACGTCTTCATGACTTCAAGCTCGAGGCGACAGGCCTCGTCGATGATCAACGAATAGAGCGCTTGCAGAAAGCCGCCACGAATGCCATGGTCCGCGGCGAACGCAGACGCGAGTCGCTGGACGCGATCCATCCGCCAAGGCTCCAAGAGTGACATACCGTGCTTGCGCTTGTGGAGACCAATGCGAGTGCTGCAGTCCAACCGCTGCCGGAGTGCGTGGAGCAGACGTTCGTCGATGCCATCGAGCTGATCGTGAAGCGCATTCAGTCTCGCGAGCGCTTGGTCGGGGCTGGCGCTCACTGTCCGACTGTCGAGCGCATAGAACGAAGATGGGGGTTGCATGAGTCCGATGAAAGAAATTCTTGGACCCCATCCTTGTCGCTTCCGTGATCGACCGCAAGGCTTGCATGAGATGCAAAGTCATGTCGCTCTGACCTGAACCCGCGGCAAGCTCGAAACCGCGCCGGACAACGATACAAGTCAGTCGGAGCCATGCGCCTTGCGTGTGACGCAATTGTGGTCGCGGGCTATGGCACCGTGGTGGCCTCTCCCGCCACGGAAAACTGGTGCTCTTCTCGCCAGGAGACGGTCCGTGGCAGCGCTACCGTTTTGATCTGCACACGGCGAGCAACGTTGGCAGCCGTCACCGCTCCGCGATGCACGCTTGTCTCCGGTGCCAGATCTGGTAGTTCTCAAAATCTGTGCGCTTTCATCTAATCCTTTAAGGCAAACTCATTGAAAGCGAATCATGCACATCGTGGCAGGCACCGCGAACTCTTTGTCGAATAGCGCATTCGCGGCGATGGCGCACTACCGCTATCGCGTCTTTGTCGAAAAGCTTCATTGGGAGCTTGAGAACGATGGCGTCACCGAACTCGACCAGTTCGATCGTCCTGACACCATGTACGTGATGGCGCGCGAGCGAGATGCTCGTCTGAAAGGTGTAGCCAGACTTCTACCCACCAATCAACCTTACCTGCTGAATGACGTTTTCCCGGAGCTGCTTGACGGCCATCCGCCCCCGAACAGCGAGAAGGTATGGGAGCTGTCAAGATTCTCAGTCATCGATCTCGACGCTCCCCGCCTCGAAAGCCAAGCCTCACACGACGCCCCCGAACGCGCCCTGGCACTGCTGGACGTCGTGATGCGCATGGCAGCTTTCGGCGGCGCGGACGAACTCGTCACCGTTTCGCCCCTCGGCGTCGAGCGCATTCTTCGTCGAGCCGGTGTCGTCTCACATCGCATGGGCAGGCCAGTTTGTCTGAACCAGCACTTCCTGTACGCATGCAGGATCGAAATCGCGCCTTCGATCCGCAGGCGGGCGGGCCATTGACCTTTTCGATGAACCCTCACGAGCGGCCTTGGCATGTCAGCCGCTACCTTGCTTCAAGGCGACAGCAAGGCTGCAGAAAAGCATTGGGGTACTGCTGCCCAATCTCATATCAGCAGTCGGAGACGAACCAAACACGCTACCGCCGCAGCCTTGTTCGCAACCCGCAACTTTCGGATTGCGTTCTTTACGTGATAGTTGACCGTATTGGGCGAAACGCCGAGCAAGATAGCAACTTCGTCCGACGTCTTCCCGTCTGCCGTCCAACGCAAAACATCCAGTTCCCGAGCCGTGAGAGCCGGGCACAGCCGTCGCTCGCTCGGCCACAGTGCCTCCGAAAGGTGCTGGTGTGCCGCATCCGACAACCATTGCACCTGCGCGCCTCGTGCCGATACTTCCGCTGCGGAGAGCGGCTCATGCGAGCGTGCCAGCGTAAGCATTCCGACACTCCCGGTGGCATCAAATGACGACTGGGCCCAACCCGCAAGCAATCCTGCCTCGCGGGCCTCCGTCCAGAGCTGCGGGACATTCTTGAATACATCCTGTCGCCAGATCAACGGCGCGCGCGAGCGAACGCCGTGCGCTACGGTCGGGTCGATTGAGAGATAGTCTTGCTCACGATAGCGTTGCTGCCAAGCCGGCGCATAGTTGTTGACCATCAACGTCTTGGGATGAGCGAATGAGTTGAAGACCCGAAATCCATAGGCACAGTGCTCGAACCCCAAGCATCGCGCACCACGGGCAATCGCTTCAAATTTGGACTCGACTCCCGTTGCGCGTTGCAACGCATCGTCAATCTCCAGAAAAAAGTTGTTTGTTCGAATGAGACAGTCGCTCCGTCGGGGTTTTGAGAGCCGCAGCGCATTGCCATGGCGGTGACCCAGAAACGGTAGGTAGGATTTTTTCTTCACTGCCGGACTTTCATTCAACAAATGTCTACGTCCGTCGGCCTTTGCTTCACCAGAGCATGAATGCAGAAAACCAAACCGGTAGCAGCCAGTCTAAGAACAGACTTCTTTCGTCACACCGACAAATATTCCATCCTTCCCGCCACGGAAGCGTGCTCGCGGCCATTTCGAAACGACGGCGTCTAGGATCGAGCAAGGGCACCAAGTCTGAGTGTCTCGACGCACCCAATACCTCCATTCACCCTTGATGGCGCAAATCTGGTTGATCGTTGTCGACGGATTCGAACTGTTCGATGTCGCGGCAGCGATACGGGTCTTCGAGGCAGCCAACACGGCTCACGCCGAGATCTACGGGAGATCGTTCTATGACATCCACATCTTTGCTCCGGCAGCAACTCCGGTCCATGGCGCTGGCAGCACCATCCTGAACATGAGCGCACTGCCGACAGATTTCGGCGAAAAAGTCCACACCGCGATGGTGATCGGTGGCACTGCATCGCACATGTTGTCCGCATCTTCGACGCATACGAGCCATGCGCGTGATTGGATCCTTCAGCATCGTTCGAAGATCGATCGCATTGCCTCGGTCGGAACCGTTGGCTTCACGGTGGCCGACGCCGCACACCGAAGGGCCGGGCGACCAGACGCGCGTCGCCTGTGGGATGCCGTGGCGGCCTCCGCAGGCATGAAGCTCGCACTCAAGCTGGTGGCGGACGACCTCGGGCAGCCTATCGCCATCAAGGTGACCGAGCAGATCGGCGCCTCCTGGGAGCCGATCTCTGCACCGTTCCGCTTTCGCAGCGGCCTTCCCGCACGCGCCACCGGGGACAGCCGTGTCATTGCCCTGCATGCCTGGATGGACGAGAACCTCCACGAGCGCCTGTCCGTGGAGACACTGGCGGAACGGGTGGCGATGACGCCAAGAACCTTTGGTCGCTTTTACCTCCGAACCACTGGCATCACGCCGGCGCGCGCGGTCGAGTTACTTCGTCTGAGTCGGGCTTGCGACGAGATCGAGACAACGCCGATGTCATTCAAGGCCATAGCCTTGCGTTGCGGCTTCTCGACAGAAGAAGTAATGCGTCGAGCATTCTTGCGGGTTCTCAAGATGTCGCCGAGCGACTATCGCCGGCAGTACCGCGCCGGTACGCAGCAAAGTAGCCAGGACTGACCAGCAATCAGCAGTAGTCTCTCGGGACTGCGGAAGGTGGTCAGGCCAAATGAGACGCAAGGACAAGATCCTCGCGCCGATCGATCGTCACTCAGTTGGCAAACTGCTCGCTGCCGACGATCCCGATCTTGACGACGCCGAGACGCTGAGCGCTGGCCATGACGCCTGCCACATGCTTGTACGGAACACTCTTGCTGGGGCGCAAATGGACCTCGGGTTGATCGGGCTCCGCGGCAATCGTTGCCAGACGTTGCTCGAGATCAGCGCGGCCGGACACGACCTCTCCGTTCCATCCGATTGTTCCATCGGCTTCGACCTCGATGCGGACCTCCTTTGTGACAATCGGCGGATGCGGATCGTTGCTGGGGACCGGCATATTCATCTTCACGGCGTGTGTCTGGATGGGGATCGTGATGATGAACATGATCAACAACACCAACATGACGTCGATCAGCGGTGTCGTGTTGATGTCGACGATGATCTCTTCATCACCATCGCCGCTATTCGCACTCATTGCCATTTTTTCTCCTACCGGCTCGCGCTGCCCGCAGGCGGCTCGGTGATGAATCCAACCTTGTGGATGCCTGCCCGTCGACAGGCGGCCACCAGTCGCCCGACTGCCTCGTAAGGAACTTCTGCGTCACCGCGGATGTGGACCTCGGGTTGCGGCTCCTTGACTGCCATGATCTTCAATCGGGCGACCAAGGCTTCCACGTCGGGCATCCGTTCCACGCCCCAGTAGAGGTCACCGCCACGGCTGACAGCAAGCACGATGTTTTCCGGCTTGGTCTGCGTCGGAACGTTACGTTCCTTGGGGAGTTCGAGCTTGATGGATTGCGTCACAACCGGAATGGTGATGAGAAAAATGATCAGCAATACCAACATCACATCGACCAAGGGGGTCGTGTTGATGCTCGAGTTCAATGCTTCGTCATTCCCGTCGGCACTGACGTTCATCCCCATTTCGCGGGCTCCGTCGTGATGACAGGCGACTGAGCGCCCGCCTGTCCGTAGGCGCGCAGCAGGTAGGCAGGCACAAGCACGACCAGGCTCATCGCTTGGCTCCGATCAGCACATTGTGAAGATCTCCGCTGAAGTTGCGCACCCTCTCCATCGCGCTCTTGTTGCGTCGGATCAGCCAGTTGTAGCCCATCACTGCGGGAACGGCGACCGCCAGCCCGATGGCCGTCATGATCAACGCCTCCCCGACTGGACCTGCCACCTTGTCAATCGATGCCTGGCCTGAGATACCGATCGCCGTGAGTGCGTTATAGATGCCCCAGACCGTGCCAAACAGACCCACGAAGGGCGCGGTGGAACCGACCGTCGCAAGAAAGGCAAGCCCATCCTGCAGCCTGCTCTGCACCTTCTCCACGGCGCGCTGGATGCTCATCGTCACCCATGTATGCAGATCGATCTGTTCAACCAGCGTGCCCTCATGGTGCTGACTGGCCGTCAGGCCCTGTTCGGCGATGTAGCGAAAGGCGCTTCCATTTCGCAGCGTTTGCGCTCCGGCTTGCACACTGCCAGCCTTCCAAAACGACTTGCTGGCCGCGCTGGCGGCATTCAGCAGCTTTTGCTGCTCGTACAGCTTGACGAAGATGATGCACCAGCTTCCGATGCTCATGAGCACCATGATGATCAGCGTCCCTTTGGCGACGAAATCACCCTGCGCCCAGAGGGCGCTCAATCCATAGGGATTCTCTACGGCGTGCGCGGACGTCGCTGCGCCGAGGCCTTGGGCCTGGATATCGGCGGGCTTTGGCGACGAGAGGTTTCCGTTGGCGCCCGCGGCTGTTGGAGCGCTGGCCGCCGGCGCTACCGGACTTGGCACCGCCTGGGCTGACGCCGTAAGTGCGCCAACCATCAGGGTGACAGACATGACAGCGAGCCTGGCGCTGCGAATGAAGTTGATGAGGGACATGAGTGCTTCTCCATTAGAAAATTTGACAAAACTTGCTTCACTGGCACGTGGATCGCGCGTGGCCATGCGCCCCGCACGAACAGACCTGTCGCGGCAGACGCGGCGAGCGTGCGACGGCGAGGCGGCTCTTACTCGAGCTTCCACACGTACTCGACGGTGGCGACCGCACCGCCTATCGGTTGCCCCTCCGAATCGGTGCCCGGCTTGAAGGGACACCTGCTCAACACCTCCACCGCCGCCGCATCCAACGAACGATGCTCCCGGGTCGGTCCCGAGGGCCTGTCGATCTCCGCTTTCGCCACGCGACCAGACGCGTCGATCGTGAAGCGAATGCGCGTGGTCCCTGTGGCCTCCGCCCTCAATGCCGCTCTCGGGTACTCCGGCTTCTCGCAAGAAGACACGTCGATGCGCGCCGGTGTGCCCAAGGGTCGAGGCACAGACGGCGGCGCTGGCGGCGCGATGACCACGGGCGCGGGGGGCGGCGGCACCGAAGAGGCCGTGATCGACGGCTGCGCATCTGCAGGCGGCGCGACATTGAGCTCGGGCGGAGGCACATAGCTCGGTGGCGGCGGCGCGGCCTTGCGTGGAGGCGGAGGCTTTCGGGGCGTTTCTTTGGGCGGCGGGGGCGGCGGCGGCGGCGGGGGTGGCGGTGCCTTGGGCTCCTCCAGGATGCTGACTTCCACGGGTGCCTTCACGACTTCCACGACCCTGCGCGCCAGCCCACTCACCAGCGCCCAGCCCAAGAGCAGATGCAGTCCGACCACCACGAAGAAGCCGACCGCCTTGCTTGCAGGTCTTCGGTTTTCACTGAAATCCATGGATCAATTTCCTAGCCGGGGATCTGCCAGGCAGATGTCGGCAAAGTGCGAGGCGACGCAACCGCGGCGTCGGCAAGTCAGAGCGTTGACCAACCCGTTCATGCGAACCTCGAGGGTGAGAACGCCTTCGCCTCCGTGTAAGGCCGCTTGGACTCGATAAGGTCCGCCAGAAGGCGTGCCCCGGCCGGCCCCAACGTGAATCCATGGTGCCCATGACCAAAGTTGAACCACAGGCCGCGATGGCGATGCGCCCGCCCGATGACCGGCTTCATGTCCGCGCAACATGGCCGCGCGCCGACCCAGGGCTCGTCTTCGACGGGAATACCCAAGCTCAGCAGCTCGCGGGCCTCGGCTTCAGCACCGGCGAGCTGACGTGGCGTCGGATGCGCATCGATACGCGCGATCTCTGCGCCCGTTGTGATGCGCAGGCCTCGACGCTGCGAAGACATCACGTAGCCACGTTCGGCGTCCAGGGTCGGAACGAGCACGCCATCTCCCCCGATGTAGTGCCGGTGGTAGCCACGCTTGACGAACAGCGGCAACCGATAGCCCAGTGGTTTGATCAGCGAATCGGACCAGGGGCCGAGCGCGACCACCACGTGCCGTGCATGCAAGATGCCACCATCGAGACGAGCCTCCCAACCGATCGATCGCTCCCTCAAGGCGATCGCGTCGGCACGGATGATGTGGCCGCCTCGTCGCTCGAACGCCTTGGCATAGCGTTCGACCAGTGCCCCTGGATCGCTCACGCTCCACGACTGCACCCAGTGAACGGCGCCGGCAACCGGCATGCGCAGCGCCGGCTCGGCCAAGGCCATCGCATGGGTGTCAAGTGCGTCAAAGGCGATGCCGTACTCCAGCTTCAGGCGATCGGCCTGGGCGACTGCTTCCTCGAAGGCGCGCGGACTTCGGTACATCAAGCGAAGCCCCTTGCGGCGTACCAGATCTTCCGCGCGAGCAAGCGCCACAAAGCGGCCGTGCTCGTGCGTGACATGTTTGATGAGCCCCGCGTACTCGCGACTGATGCGGCGATGCTTCGACGGGGCAGAATTCCGCCAATAGCGCACCAACTGGGGTAGAGCGGCCAACAGGTCCATGAAGTGATAGTTGATGTCCAGGCCCCGTCCGAGGGCGGCACCGACCAGCGCCTTCAGATCGCGCGGGAACGTATAGGGTTCGACAGCCTCGCGCTGAATGACTCCCGCATTGCCATAGCTGGTCTCGCGCCCGACCGGCGAGCGATCGACCAGCGTCACTGAATGTCCGCGCAGCGTCAGTTCCAAGGCCGTACAGGTGCCGACCATGCCGGCGCCCAGCACCACGATTTCATCTGGCATCGGACATGGCTTCGGTTTCGAGCCGCGCTGCGGCGGTCACCGTGATTTCGATGCGTGCGCCCGGCACCAGCAACTGTGCCACCACCGTCGTGCGCGTCGGATACGGCGTCTGAAAGTGCTTTCGGTACGTCGCATTGAATTCTGCGAAGTCCTCTGCGCGTGCGAGATGGACGGTGACCTGTACGACGTCGGCCAAGCTCAGGCCAACGGTGCGAAGCGAGGCATCGATGCGCTCAAGCGTCAGATTGGTTTGTGGTGCGATGCCATCGGGGATTGGTCCAGCGTCCGGGATCGGGAGCTCGCCGGAGAGGAAGACCAGTCCATTCGTACTGCGAATCTTGGAGAACGGAAGTTGGTTGTCGGTAAGGTTCATCGTGTGCGCTGCGCCGTGCTTTGGCGCAGATAACTTCTGTGAAGTGAAAGGTTGGAAAACTTGTCGAGAGCCGGGGGGCAGCGCCTGCGAGCGATCGAGAGCCGGCCTTGCTAGAGCAACTCGCGCAGCGCGCCAAGCAACCGAGCGATCTGTTCAGGCGTGTGATCCGCGAAGGCAGCGCAGCGCAACACGCCCATCGGGCCGGCGCCCACGTAGGTGGAATAGGCCACGAAAATGCCCTGTTCCCAGAGTGCGCGCTGGATCCGCTGCATCTGCAGACCATCCTCGTGCACAAAGGCGGCAATGGGTCCGGCGTTGTCCTCGACCTTCAGACCCAGGCCCCGCAGGCCCGCCTTGAGCGACCGCGCGTTCTCACGCAAGCGCAGAAGGAGTTCGGGGCGTCTGCGAATCAGGCGCAGGCTCTCCGCGGTCATAGCGGCGCCCGCGGAGCAGCCCAGCACCGCGCCACGCGCCACCGGGGTGCGCCACAGCTGAGCGATGGTTTGCGCATCACCAAGCGCAAACCCTCCGTGCGCGCCCAAAGCCTTGGCAGTCGAGCCGCCGATCACTAGCCGGTCGAAGGGAAGCTGCGCGAGTTCTGCGCTCCCCCTTCCCTGCGGACCGATCGTTCCGAAGGCGTGAGACTCGTCAACCACCAGCCACCCGTTGAAAGGGGCGATCAGCTCCGCATACGCCGACAGTGGCGCAATGGCTCCTGTCGTCGCGAACACCCCGTCCGTGGCGACGAGTGGCCGCTGACCGCGCTCGAGCGTGTTTCCGAGCATGCGCGCCAGGTCTTGCACATCGCGATGCGCAAACGAATGGATTGGCTTGCCGGCCGCGTGGGCTCCTTCCCGCAGGCTGTAGTGGGCGGATTCGTCGATGTAGACAACATCACAGTCGTGCGCCAGTCCGGTGAGCGCGACAAGCCCGAACAGGTAGCCAGTTCCGAAATACATCGCAGCTTCCGTACCGAAGAACCGACGCGCTTCGGCCTCCGCTTGCTGGTTCGCGCCTGAACTGAAGCCATAGTGGCGCGGCAGGTGTGTGCTCGCACCAAACTGCCGCAGCGCAGCGCAGCCGATCTCGACGAGTTCCGGCGCGCCTCCCAGCCCGAGGTAGGCCGAGCCGCCGAAACAAAGCAGTTGCCGCCCGTCGACCATCATCGACGCGCCACTCGGCGATTCGACGAGACGAGGCGGTGATCCGCCGGTAGCCAAGGAGATCGTGGTGTTCATGCCAGATGCGGGGACGGGTTGTCCGTCGCGGGGAAGAAGTGCATGTGCCGATGACGGTACGGGAGTCGTGCGAAGTCCATCGACAGCGCCGCGCCGGTTTCAATGACGTGCCGATCTGTCGACAGCTTCGAGAACTCTGCGTAGTAGTGGTGGCTCGACTTCACCGCGATGACGCGGGCCTCGTGCAGAGGAACGCCCAATCCGGTGAAGGCAGTAGGCGACAGCGTCTGTTGCCGCCGGGTGCTCAAGACGATGTCCGTGGCATTGACACGAATCCAGGCGGCATGACCCAACGGATCGCGAATCCCCCCGACCCACTGGACATGGTCGGCCGCAAGCCCTCGAACGCTTGCGTCGACCTCGAGAGGTCGTCCCGACACCGCCGCGCTCTTTCCGCCCAGGCTCAACCGCAAGCGCGCCCCGATCCCGGAATCGAAGCATGCCTGGACACTTTGCGGGTCGACCAGCATCCCCAGCGCGCTGCGAAGCTGCGTGCGCTCCAGTAGCTCGGCGAGCAGCACGGTGTGGTCGCCCGGCGCCCCGCCGCCCGGGTTGTCGCCTGCGTCCGCCAGCAGCCGGGGCGCTAGGCCCTGCGCGTCGAGACCTTCGAGCGCCTGGCTGACCGACTCCAGACGAGGCAGCATTGCATGGCGGATCCGATAAAGCGCCTGCGCAAGTTCCGTGGCCTGGGCCATTGCGAAGGCAGCATCGCCGTCCGCCACCACCAGCACCTTCGTTCCCGCATCCGCCACATCGCCCCATGGGAAACCATGCACCAGGCTCACCGAAAGGACGCCCGGACGTTTCTCGACCTCGCTCATCTGGTCCACGAGGCCGCGCATCGGCTCGATGGTCGTGGGGTAGAAGCCGACCATGCGGCAATCCGCGACGGCCATCACCGGACGGGTGACACCGCTTGCCGCGGCCCGGCAGGCGTCGAACAGCTCCGCGGCCCGGGCTTCGTAGTCAGTGTGGGGGTACTCGCGCATGAGGATGATGACGTCCGCATGCTGGGTCATGGTGGACGTCATGTGGCAGTGCGGGTCGAGCTCCACGCCAATCACGCATCGGGGACCCACGAGTTCGCGTACGGCGCGGATCAGGTCTCCCTCACAGTCGTCCTCGCCTTCGGCCACCATTGCGCCATGAAGGAACAGCAGCACCATGTCCAGCGGCATCGCCGCGCGCGCTGCGCTAAGGATCTCTCCGCGCAACTGCGCGTAAGCTTCGGCCCTGACCCGCCCCGCCGGTTGAGCGATGGCATACACGCCTTCGATCACCTCGTCGCCATAGCGGCGCGCACGAAGGCGCCACTGTTCCACGATCGGGCCGACGTCGCCCAGCGCTCGCGCGGGTGTCGGTCCTCGAATGATGCCCAGTTCCTCGAACGACGCGAGGGTCGTAGGGTGCTCCGAGAATGTGTTGGTCTCCGTGACCAACGCGGATGTGAATATTTTCATGAGCAAGGCTTGTCTGAAAGAGTGCGCAAGCGCGGCGCAAGCGGCATTACCATCGCCAGTGCGAGCACGAGTACCAAAGCGGGCGCCGCCAACCATAGGGAAGCCAGGCGCTGCAGCGATGGTTCATCGGGGGCCGCGCCCAGAGTTCCAACCCAATCGAGCCCGATTCCGATCACGATGCCACCGAGCGACTGACCGAGCTTCTCGGCAGAAAACAGCACGCCCAGGTAGAGCCCGAGGCTTTCTCCCGCCGCAGACGATCGCGTGGCGGTTTCCATTGCCAGGGTGGTGATCAAGACCGTCAACCCTCCGCTCGCAACGCCGAATAGCGCGCCCCCGGCAACCATTGACACCAGCGTGCGCGGCCCGGCCGTGAACCAGACCACGCCAGCGAGCGCCAGAAGGAGTGCCCCGCCAAGAATGCGTGCAGGCGCGACGCGACGCGCCACCCATGGCGCTGCCGCGACGCCAGCCAGCAAGGCAACGAAGATTGGCGTGAGCAGGACCGAGAGGTTCTCCGGCCCGGCCTTGAGCAGATGCTTGTTGGCGTAGGGCAAAGCGCTGAAGAGCGCCGTCGAGCTGGTGCCAAGCAGCACAAGGATGAGCGCGACGCCATAGAAGGCCTTGTTACGCAAGGTCGCGCGCAGAGCCTTCGGTAGCGATGGCGACCGCTCGCGCTCGACGCCAGTGCGCAACGGAACCCGCCGCACGACCATCCAACAGACACCCAAGGCCACAAAGGCGCCGGCTGCGAGAACCACGGCCGCGCCGATGTAACCCCCATGAAATGCGCTGAAGCGCGCAACGATCTGCGGAGCCAACACCGTCACCAGCAGTCCTGCGACGGTCTGTCCCAGGGCGCGCGATGACATCAGGGTACTTCTGTGCTCCATGCCATCGCACATGTCGCTCGCTATCGCCGTGTGAGCGACCGTGAACACGGTGAGCAGCAGCGACTGCAACACCAGGAAGGTTCCCAACACGAAGATCCTGATCGTCAGCGGAAACGCTTCCATGGGCACGAAGAGCAACACCAGGACCAAAGGGAGCGCGAAGACGCTGAATCCAATGAGGTGACTTCGACTACCCACCGTGCGCGCGGCACCGTCTGTCCGGCGTCCGATCCAAGGATCAAGCAGGAGGTCCGCGAGCTTGGGGATAGCCAGAAGCACGCCGGCCAGCGCCGGGGGCACCTTTGCGAACTCCGTCAGGTAGAACAGGAAGAGCAACGGAACCACGCCCGAGCTCAGGGTCGACCCAAAGGCCCCGGCGCCGAATCCCACGACCGCCGTGCGCGCGGGCGCACGCATCTCAGCCATGGACACGATCCCTCGTGAAGCGCAGCTGTCGTGTCCGGGCGGTATCCAGCAACAACTCGCGGTGCCCGTCCTTGCCGGTCACGAGACGCAAGGTGCCGTGCAAGGGGACCGCGGGATCCTCGCTGACCATGAGACAGGTGTTGTCGAGCAGGGGCTGCAACTTGTAAGTGCTACGGCCGTACAGCCCGGCGACGCGCATCGATTCGGGGCGTCCGTCGCCGATCACGACTTCGCCACCGAGTTCTCCGCTGTGCCACCGGCCCGCGAATCGCTCCACAAGCTCCGTACTTCTCTCAGCATCCTCGATGCGATCGCAGCGATAGCGACGTCCTTGCTCGATCACGTCGATCGCAACGATCCTGCCGGCGTCACCGCGCACCAGCTCCACTGTCAGCGCAATGACAGACAGGAGGTTCACACGCAAAACGTCCGGTGTGGACTGCGTCAATGGCAGCGGCATTCCAAAGCTGCGCAAGACCAGAGTCTCTTCATGCTTGGCGATGGCAAAGTGGCGACCGTTGAGGGCACAGTAGTAGTCGCCGCACAGCCCCTCCCCGTGCTGCGAGCTTGCCGGAGTCTCCGGCGCCTCGAGGGCATCCTCGAGCATGGCGACGAGCAGTTGTTGTGCGATTTCCGCGGCCGTCACATCGCTGCGGTTGCTCATGACCACGATCTGCACGCCGTGATCGGGCGCCGCGAGCATCTGGCAGGTGCCTCCCACGACGCCCCCGGCGTGGTGGAAGATTCGCACGCCGCGCCACGTCTCGCGAATGAGGCCGAAACCATACGGATTGAGGTAGCCGTTGTTCAGCTCGGTCGGAGCCATCATTTCCTGCGACAGCGCCTGCGGCCAGATCCTCGGCGTGATGAGATGGCTCAACCAGCGCTGCATGTCGTCCAACGTGGACGCAATGCCACCCTCCCCGAGGATGACCGAAGGAAAGATCCCCTTCGAGAAACCGCCTTCGGCCCTGGCAATGTGCGACGTCGCGCTGCCCAGAAGGGGATCGAGGTCCGAGCACCACAGGAAGGTCTCGTTCATCGAGAGCGGCTCGAACAGCCGCTCCCGCAGACCTTGCGCCAGCGACACCCCGAGCACACGCTCGAGCACCGTCGACAGCATACGGTAGCCACCATTGTTGTACATGAACTGTTCGCCGGGCTCGAAGTTGGCCTCGTGCTGTCGACATTGATACTCGAAGGCCCCCTCGCTTGGCACGACCGTCATGCCGTTGGACAGCAAGGAGAGGTCTAGGTAGTCGCGCGTACCTCCCGTGTGGTTCATGAATTGCCGAAGCGTGCGGGCACCCTGGCTCGCTGGAAGCTCGGGCAGCCAGCGACTGACGGGATCGTCGATCGACAACACGCCTTCGTCTCGCAGAAGCAGCGCCAGTGCGCAGGCGAAATGCTTGCTCGTCGAGCCGATGCGCATCTTCGTAGCGGGTGTGTTGACCAAGCCCGAGTCCAGGCTTGCCATGCCGTAGCCACGACGCAGCAAGGTCTTCCCATGCTGCTGGACGCTTGCCACCAGGCCGGGCGCGTCGTTGCGGTGGAGTTCGGAAAGCACGGCTTCCAGCTTTTCTATGCGAGGGTGGGTCATGGTTCTATTCAGTCCTAAAATGAACGATCAATCATTGTTTTTCTGTGCAGCATGCCCAAACGAGATGAGAGCCACATGGCGTCGGTGCGCAAGCAAATCCTGGATGCCGCGCGCGTCGTGTTCGAGCGCAAGGGAGTCGCTGACGCATCGATGGCCGAAATCAGCGCGCAAGCGGGCCTTTCGATCGGCTCGATCTATGTGCACTTTCGGGCCAAGGAAGATGTCCTGCTTCAGTTGATCGAAGCGGCGGACGTCAATGCCTCGCCCTTCGAGCAGTGCAGCAGTGCGGGCGAACTGCTGGGTCTTGTGGAAAGCCTGCTCAAAGCCCAGGAGCGCCCGGATGCCAGCAACCAGACGGCCCGCACGGCGCTCGAAGTCGCCGCGATCACGCGACGCAATCCGGACGTTCAGGCCGTCGTCACAAGAAACTTCAAGAGCTTGCGTCGCGCCCTGCTCGAGGCAGTGGCGCGCATCGGCCAGGCATCCGGTCATGCCGACGACGGCGAGATGCTTGCCATCGGAGAGTCGATCCTGGCGCTGCTGATCGCGGCCCAAGCCCAGATGCTGATCGGTGTTCCTACCAATGCTGAAGCCAAGCTCAAGGCGGCGCGACTGCTGATCAAGTTGCTGCACGGCGCCCCCGTGCGGGTGAAGCGGTAGCCCACAACGGCTGCTCACTCGTATCGATGACAAAGGCTGCATCGTCAAAATCGATGTAGCCATTTGCGTATGCTGCCGCCGGCGTGGTGTCCGAAGCCATCAGCAAGGGCGCGTCGAGGTCGACCAGGTCGGCCCACTGCGCTGCGATGAACGCCGGCTGGATGGCACGCGATCGTCCTCCCATGCACCCGACCATCACTTTCATGCCGCGCTCACGCGCTGCGTGAACGAGCAGCAAGGCAGCGCTCAAACCACCGCATTTGTCGAGCTTGATGTTCGCAACTTGGTACCTCTGCGCGACATCGTCCAGGTCTTCGATGGTCTGCAGTGATTCGTCCGCGGCGATCGGAATCGGCGAGAAGTAGCCCTGCAGTTCGTGATCGTTCGCAGCGGGCAACGGCTGCTCGATGAGCACTACCCGGCAAGCGAGCAAGGCACTCATCATTCGCTCAAGGTGGGCCATCGACCACCCTTCGTTCGCATCGACGGAGAGCGCCGCGTCCGGCCGTGCAGAGCGTACTGCATTGATCCGTTCGATATCGAGCTCGTGCCCATCGAGCTTGAGCTTGAGAGCCTTGGCCGCCGAGTGCGACCGCGCTGCCAACGCCATGCGTTCCGGTTCGTCCACCCCAAGCGTCACCATGGTGGGGAGTGGACGCAGCGAGGGCAGAAATGCCATGCGATAGACGGGTTCCCCGCGTTGCGCGGCCATGAGCTGCCAGAGCACCCAATCGAGTGCGTTGCGTGCGCCACCCGCGGGCATCTTCTGGACCTCGCGCCAGGCACCGAGGAGGTCCTGCGGCAGCCAGTCGCGCATGGCCTCGATGTCTTGTTTCATCCGCAGCCCGTCCTCGCCGCGGTAGAACACGCCGGCGGCCTCGGCGCGCGCCACATGGCGCCCATGGCGCCCTTCCACGCCGAGGACACACTGCCCCGGCAGCACGCGCCCGGCAATGGCCAACGGCTGCTTGAAAAGGATGTCCTGCGCGGACGCGTGAATTTCCATCGCGTCTCGCCGCTCAGGAGAAGTCCATGGAGAACTGCAGCCCGATCGTGCGCGGGGTGATGAGGTTCACCCGCGCCGGTCCGCCCGCAGTGCTCAGGGTGGTATCGGCTGCAGTCTGCCCGCGGCGATTGGTCAAGTTACGCACAAACAGACCCACATTGACCTTGCCCACCTGCACGCCGCCGCGCAGGTCCATCGCCGTGTACGCCGGCAACCTGTATTGAGGGATCCCAGGCGAGGACTTGAAGCTGTTCAAACGGTCGCCGGTATAGCGCAGGGTCGCACCGAAGTACGCCGGGTAGCCGCTGACGCTGAAGTTGTAGTCGGCCTGCACGGCGGCCGAGACCCGCGCCGTGTTGGGCAGTCGCTCCCCAGCCCTTCCACCCAGATCGGGGCTGTCGTCGACGAGCTTCGCGTCGATCACGCTGAGCGATGTGGCCAATCGCAGCGAGTCGATCGGCGCCGCGCGCAGCGTCCATTCAAGACCGCGCGAACGCGCACGCCCCGCATTTCCGATGCCGGAAAAGCCCGCGCTCGACGTGAACACCTGCATGTCCTTCCAGTCGATCTGGTATAGCGCCACCTCCGTCGACAGACGGCCCGGTATCACATCGCCTTTCCAGCCAACCTCATAGCTCCACAGACTGTCGGACTTGAAGGAGGAGTTCGTGAGCGGCGCGCCCGTCAGGGGATTCACGATGAGCGGCAGCGGGCCGCCTGGCCGGTATCCGCTGGCAGCACGGACATAGATCGCTTGATGCTCAGCGGGTCGCCATCTTCCGGTGAACAGCCAAGTCGTCACACCCTCCGATGACTGGGAGGCCGGCTGGGGTGCCGGCGCGAAGATGCCGCTGAACTGTTGATCCAGACGTTGGCTGTTGCGGCTGTGGCGCACCCCCATGGTGACGTCGGCCTGCGGCGTAAGGTAGTAGGTGCCGGTGCCGAAGACGGCGGTTTCACGGAACGTCGACGGAAACTTGGCATCTGCCAGAACCGGATTCGTGGGCTGCGCGAACGCATTGAACGGGCTGAGATGCTGTGTCTTGGAGCCGGTCTCGTCGGTGTAGAAGAAGCCCGCCAGCCATTCAAACTGCCGGCTGCGCGGCGAGGTCAGCCTCACCTCCTGCGTGAATTTTCGGTTGCTGAACCCATAGTCCATGCCGTACGCACTGTTGACGATCCCCTGTGGAGCAAGCAGCGGCGCATAGAGTGCGGAGCTGTCCACGCGTCCTGCGCTCGACGTGCGTTGCCATCCTGTGATCGCGTCGAGCGTGGCCCACTTGAGGTCCACCTTGAGTGCTGCGGAGATCAGGTCATTGCGGACTTCGGACGGCTCGCCCAACATCAGCCGCTTGGTCAGTGCACCGTAGAGCGGGCGACCCGTCGCGATATCCATGTCCTGCGTGGACGCGCCGTCGCGTTCCTGGTTCTGGGTCAACGCGGTCAGACGAACGCTCACGTCCTTCGACGGCGTCAGCAGCAAGGCGACGCGAGCGCCGTCCGTCTTCGAGGCATCCACCAGGCGCCCGAGGCGATTCACGTCGCGGATGAATCCGCCGTCCGAACGCTGATACACGGTCGCCCGCAATCCGGCGACACCATCGCTCAGTGGAGCGTTCAGCATGCCGCGCATGACATGACCAGTCTTGCCGCCGCGCACGCCGGACGCTTCCGCCGTCACTTGGCCGCTGAAGGCGCTTGCATCGGGCTCCACAGCCACATACTTGATCAGGCCTCCCATGGCGCCGGCACCATAGAGGGTCCCCTGTGGGCCACGAAGGGACTCGACACTTGCGAGATCGAACAGGCCGAGGTCGAGCGAAGAAGAACCCCCGCCTGCATAGGCGGAGCTCGAGCCGAATGGAACGTCGTCCACGTACATGCCGACGGTGGCACCGACCTGCGAGCCCGTCGAGATTCCGCGCATGGTGATCTGGCTTCCGCCCGTGCCGCCGCCCGACTGGTTGTGATTCATGCCGGGCAGCAATGCAGCCAGGTCACTCAGCGACTGGTAGCCACCACGCTCCATGTCCTCGCCTTTGAGCACATCCGCCGTCAACGGAACCTCCCTTGCCGGCTCTCTGCGTCGCTGCGCGGTGACGCTGATGGACTCGATCGATTTGGACGCAGCGGACTCGGAGGTGGACACGGCAGGCGGCGCATCTGACTGCGCACTGGCGTACAGATGCACGCTGCCACAAGCAATGGCGATGGTGGCTCGCAGCCACGCAGGGCGCCGAGGTGCGCCAGAGTGATCCCGAAGAACTAACATTTGTCTCCTATCAAAATGAATGAGGCTTCGTTTTTTTTGAATTGTGCGGTTTTTCTCTTTCAGGTGCAAGTGGTAGTTCAAAAGGCTCTGCATGCGCGCGGATCAGCGCGGGTGCGACTGCCTTGACGGCGGCGAGACGACGGACAGAACCGCCAGACTTGGTGTGTGTGCGCAAACAACTCAGGTCGCCCGGGGAAAGCTGCGGCGCCTTGTGCTCGACGGCGATACGAACAACACCTCGCGCACGGCACTTCGCGCTTCTTCACGCATGCCTGCGTTCGGGGCCGGGGCCCGCCGTTCTTCATCGACAGCCGTCGCATCGTGCAAGACACAGTCGGCGCCACAGCCATGGAGCGGTCGGACGCGAAAAGCCATGCCCTGCCCGTGAGCCGCGGGGCACCGAGCGCCTCGAATGGGCTTCTCGCAGTCGAGGCGGTCCCGAGCGAACGCGCGGACGTCCCTACCCGCTGTTGGTGAGACCGACGTTCAAGCGACACACGGATGTCGACCTTCTGCGGGCCACGAAAGCACCATCAAGTTTTCCGCCGATGTACCGATAACATGAACAGCTTGGAAATCAAATGAGGCATCGTTTCCCTCTCGGGACGCAGTATTGGACCCGCGGCAGACACCCGTGTCTGTGTACCGTGGTCGACCAACTCACCGTCATAAATCTCGCCGGCCACGTCGTCTCGACGCACTACGCCACGCAGCACGAGTTCCTCGGTCAAAAGATCAGGGATCACAATGTGATGGACGCAACGATCGCTCGGGGACTTCTCCCCGAGTACCAGCAGCTGCTGACCGCCTCGCCGGCGGCACTTGAAGCAAGGCACACGACACGCCCGCCTGGCTGCCTCCACTTGTGCGAGGACGTCGAGGCAAACAGCTGAGCGGTGTCGATGAGCTCGGCGCTGATGGATGCACCTGCTCATGAACGACGAACAGGTCACCGAACGCCAGCGTGTGTGATCCGGCGAGGATGGCGGCGCCTCGGAACGCATGCGACAAGATCAGGACGGAGGCCTTCGAGGACAACGCGCCATCCGGGAATCGCTCCCGCGCGCTCGCAAGCTCACAGGCCGTCCCGGGGCGACAAAAAAGCTTCCAGCCTTCCCCCGGGCATCGGGACCCGCCAGGGTCAGAGGAACGTCGTGACCAGCACCATCAACGCTATCGCAATGATGTATGCCGCCATCAACCACTGGAAACGATGGCCGACCCAAAAACTCTGCTCAGCGAAACGATCAGGCAGCCGCTCTTCCTCGGGGCGATCTTGCCCGACGGGCGAATCCAGACGCTCGCTTGTCTGCCGAGCGATCAGCAATGGGAACCCGGTGCCTCGGCATGCGCTGCAGATGACCACCCCTTCCGTAAAGCAGGAAGGGCAGGGAACTTCATCGCCGTCGTGCGTTCGGTACAGGCCGCTGCCGTGGCAGCTCCTACAAGCCACGACCCCGGCGGTGCATATCAGACAAGAAGAGGGAATGTCGATTTTGTTTTGAGTTACCGAAGCGGCGTCGGGTGACATGAGGATTCCAGAATCCGGAACCTGTAATACGCTTGGTGGCCGCGATCGGATGACAATTGTTTAAGTAAAAACCATTCAAACTCGATCTTGATGGCTATAGCCATCAGCGAGCACCACACGCCCCCCAAAGAGCGGAGGAGGAACGGGGAAATCTATGGTTAGGTGCCCGGCCGCGATGTTGCAGTTTCCCCCGGCACCTGAAAGCCGAGCGCTCAAGATCCCCTGCCCCCTCTAGGAGCGGTCGCTCATCTCTTGAAGAAACACGCGCTTCCAGTCTTCGATCGTTGACTCGGAGACCACCGAGGCATGGGCCGCGATGCTGAGTGCCAAGCTCGGGGCGCCGCTCGCACTAGGCACTGCAGTGCCCATGCCGAAGCCGTCCTTCACCACGGTGCCCTGACTCAAAGCGAAGCCGGTCTTGCGCGCCATGCGCACGGCACTGCGCACGCTCTGGGGATTCAAGCGGGGATAAGGCTTCAGACCGGGAGCGATCAGGTCGATGATCTGCTCGCTGTGTTCCTTGTCCAACGCAGCCAGCAATGCGGTGGCACCCGCACCCACCCCAAGCAAGCGTCGCTGGCCTACTTCCACAGGCACGAAACGCATGAGCGCCTGACTGTCTGCCTTGGCGAGGCAGACCGCTTCGACGCCGCTTCGACGCATCAGGTACGCGGTGGCGCCCGTTCGACGTGAAATCGCGTTAAGCACGGGCCGCCAGTGCGCTACCTCGAGCATGCTGGCGGACGGCGCGAGGCTCAATTCGTGGACCAACTCCCCCAAACGGTAGCGCTTGGCCTGTTGGGGTGAGCTGGCAAGCCGCTCCTCGATCAGACAACGCAGGATCCGGTGCGCGGTGGAGCGGGCCAGCCCGCAGTCGACGGCCACCTCCGCCAGAGTCGCACCCTCAACTCCAGCTTTGCCAAGCGCGCGCAACACCGCCGCAGCACGGCGAATCGCCTGCGTGCCACTGGGCGGGTCTGGTTCTGGAAAGGTGCCCATGATGTGGAACGTGTGTCGCCGTGGTTTCCCTTGCTGACCGGATAAGGACTGGCTGTGATTGGAGATATGCGCCAAATTCGATGCTTGAGTATCCCACTATGTGGTTGCGATCACCTTCCCAAGCTTCAAGAGGAGCACGACCATGCGCCCCGTTGTTTTCATTCCATCTTCCAACCGCCGGCGCAACCTGGTGATGGCGGCCACAGCTGCCGCGCTGGCCGGCCTCACTTCGTGGCCTGCCCTGGCGCAAGCGAGCTTCCCTGAAAAGCCTGTACGCATCATCGTTCCGTTCGGCGCCGGCGGATCCGACTCGCTGGCCCGTGCACTCGGCGAGCGGCTCGGCGCGCAGCTCAAGCAACCCGTGATCGTCGAGAACAAGCCCGGCGCGGCGGCATTGATCGGCACCGAATACGCGGCCGCCCAGCCCGCCGACGGCTACACCATCCTGTTCCTGGGCGGCGGCAGCCTGACGCCCGTGCTGGTCAAGGACCTGAAGTTCAACCTGCTGCGGGCCATGCGGCCCGTCGTGTGCGTGGCGCGCGGCGGCATGACGCTCATGGTCCCGGGCACGCTGCCGGTGAACAACTTCCGCGAGTTCGTCGACTACGCGAAGAAGAACCCCGACAAGGTCAACTTCAGCTACACCGCGGGCAGCATCCTGCTGGCGGGCGAGATGCTGAAGTCGCGCGCGGGCTTCGGCGCGACGCCCATCCCGTACAAGGGGTCCACCCAGGTCGCGACGGCGCTGATCGCCGGCGAGATCCAGATGGGCATCGACGTGCCGCTCTTCTACGTCGGCATGATCAAGGAAGGCCGCATCAAGGCACTGGCGCACGGCGCGTCCGAACGCTCGCCCTCCCTGCCGGACGTGCCCACGCTGGCGGAAGTCGGCGTGCCCGACCTCAGCTTCGCCTTCTCGTTCGGCTTCTGGGCGCCGGCCGCCACGCCGAAGCCCATCGTCGACCGGCTGAACGCCGCGTTCAACGAGGTGCTGAAGGAGCCCGACATCCGCGCCCGGCTCGCGCAGGCCGGCGTGATTCCGGTCGGCGGGCCACCGGAAGTCCATTCCAGCCAGGTGATGGCCGAGCAGCAGATGTGGGCGCAGGCCGCCGCGGCGATCGGCTACAAGCCGGAGTAGGCGCATGTTCTCCTTGTCAGGCAAGACCGTCGTCGTCACTGGCGGCGGGCGCGGCATCGGCCGGGGCATCTCGCTGGCGGCGGCGCGCTGCGGTGCCAACGTGGTGCTGAGCGGCCGCTCGATGCAGGCCTTGGCCGCCACCCGGCTCGAACTGGAAAAACTCGGCGCGCGGGCACACGCCGTGGCCGCGGACGTGACGCGCGCCGACGACATCGCGCGCCTCGTGACCGAAGCGGAAGGCCGCTTTGGCGCCATCGATGGCTGGGTCAACAACGCCGGCAGCGCGGCGCCGGGCGACACCGGCCCGTTGCTGGAGGTGCGCGAGGACCAATGGGACCGCGTGGTCGACCTGAACCTCAAGTGGACCTTCTTCGCGGCGCAGGCGGCCGCTCGCGCGATGCCGCGCGGCGGTTCCATCGTGAACATCACCTCGCGCAGCGCCTCGCATCCCAATCCCAACACCGGGCACTACGGCGCGGCCAAGGCCGCCGTCGAGAACCTCACGCTCACCATGGCCGCCGAATGGGGGCACCGGGGCATCCGCGTCAATGCCGTGGCGCCCGGGGTGGTGATGACCGAGGAACTGGCGAAAGTGTTCGACTCCGAGAGCCGCATCCGCCGCCAGGTGGAAACGGTGCCGCTGCGGCGCCTCGGCACGCCCGACGACATCGGCCCGCTCTGCGCCTACCTCCTGTCGGACGAGGCGTCGTGGACCACCGGCGCCCTCATCGCGGTCAACGGCGGCAGCCCCGTGCCCATGGGCTACCTGAGCTATCTCCACAAGGTGAACAACGCGTGAATTTCGAATGGACACCCGAACAGCGGGCCTTGCGCGAGCGTGTGCGCGCGCTGCTGGCGCGCGAACTGCCGCCCGACTGGGAACACATCAGCCGCCATGGCCCGGGCTCGCCGGCGCAGACGGCGTTTTCGCTGGCGTTCTGCCCCAAGCTCGCGGCCGAGGGCCTGCTGGTGCCGCATTGGCCGGCCGCGCATGGCGGACGCGATGCGCCGGCATGGGAGCACTTCATCATCGGCGAGGAACTGTTCGCCGCGGGCGAGCCGCGCGGGCCGCAATACATGAACGCCAACTTCATCGGCGCCACGCTGATGAAATTCGGAACGCCGCAGCAACAAGCCCGCTACCTGCCCGACATGGCCGCGGGCCGCGCGGTGTGGTGCCAGGGATTCTCCGAACCCTCGGCCGGTTCCGACCTCGCCGCGCTGGCCACGCGCGCGGTGCCGCGCGGCGGCGAGTACGTCATCAACGGCAGCAAGGTGTGGACCTCCTATGCCGGCATGGCGCAGACCTGCTTCCTGCTGGCGCGCACCGACGCGGGCAAGGGCGGCATCGCCATCTTCCTGGTGCCCATGGACACGCCGGGCATCACCGTGCGCCCGATCCCGTCGCTGATCGGCCATGGCGACATCCACGAAGTCTTCTTCGACGACGTGGTGGTGCCCGCGGCGGCGCGCCTTGGCGAGGAAGGGCAGGCCTGGGCCATCATCGGCTATGCGCTCTCGCTGGAGCGCGTGGGCCTGGCCCGCTACGCGTTCTCGCGCCGCGTGCTGGACCGGATGGTCGGCGAGCTGACTGCGCAAGACCGGTTCGCCGACAGCGCCGTCCGGGCCCAGGCCGCGCAGGCCCTGGCCGCGTGCGAGGCGGCGCGCCTGCTGGTCTACCGCGTGGTCGACGAGCGCGCGCGCGGGCTGCCCCCCAGCGCCGTCTCCAACCTGGCGCGCGTCGCCGTCGTCAAGGCCGACCATGCCGTGTCGGACTTCGCGCTCGCGCATTTCGGCGATGCGCTGTGCGGCGACCGCTGGCCGCTCGTGCTGGCGCACCACGAACGCGCCATCGCCGCCGGCATCGCTTCGGGCGCGGCCGAAATCCAGCTCAACCTGGTGGCCAACGATTGGCTGCAGCTGCCGCGCGAATCCCGCCTGGAGCGCTCATGAACCTTCAATTCAACCCCGATCAGGTGGCGCTGCTGGATGCGGTCGAACGCATCGCGCTGGAGCACGAGACGCGGGCGCTGTCCCACGCCAGCCACTTCGAGTGCTCCGCGTCGCTGCAGGCCGACCTGGAAGCGACCGGTCTCCTCGACGCCGCGGCCATGGAGGAACTCGGCCCGGTGGCCGCGGTGGCGATGGTCCATCGGCTCGCCAAACTGCCGCAGTGCGTGGAACTGCTCGCGGCCGCGCTGGTGCGCCCGTTGCTCGCGCCCGCGCTGCCCGGCCCCTGCGCGCTCGTCTGGGAGCGCCGCGACCGGCCCGCGCGCTGGCTTCCCGGCGCGCGCTCGGTGCTCTGCGTTCGCGGCGACGCGGTCGAGCACGCCGTGCTCGCCGACGCCGATGTCATGGCCGTGGACAGCCCCTTCGGCTATCCGGTGGGCCGCCTGCTCGCGCCGGATGCGCTCGCATGGCGCGCGCTCGACCTGGACGCGGCCGAGCTGCGCCGGCTCTGGCGGCTGGGGGTCGCGGCCGAACTCGCCGGCTGCCTCGAAGCCGGCCTGAACGCCGTAGTCGCGCATGTGAGCGAGCGTCGCCAGTTCGGGCGCCCGCTGGGCGCGCTCCAGGCGATCCGGCACCGCCTGGCCGCGGCCGCGGTGCAGGTGGAGGCCGCGCGCTGGCTCGCGCTGCAGGCGGCGCACAGCGGCAGCGATGCCGACGCCGCCTGCGCGCTGGCGCACGCGCAGGAGTGCACGCCCGCCATCACCTACGACCTGCACCAGTTCATGGGCGCCATGGGCCTCACGCTCGAACACCCGCTGCACCGTTGGACCACGCGGGCCAAGATGCTGCGCTCGGACCTGGGCGGCGCGCAGGCGCAGCAACTGGCCCTGGCGGCCCTGGCCTGGAATCTGGAGGAAACCGCATGAACGATACCCGCCCACGCATGCCGCTCAGCGGCGTCAAAGTGCTCGACCTGAGCCGCATCCTGGCGGGCCCGCTGGCCGCGCAGGCCCTGGCGGACCTGGGCGCGGAAGTCATCAAGGTCGAGCGCCCCGGCAACGGCGACGAGGCGCGCCGTTGGGGCCCTCCGTTCCTGAAGGACCGCGAAGGCAACGACACGCGCGAATCGCCCATGTACCTGTCCGCCAACCGCAACAAGCAGTCGATCACCATCGACATCGCCAGTGCGCAGGGGCAGGACCTGGTCCGGCGACTGGCGGCGCGCTCCGACGTGCTGCTCGAGAACTTCAAGGTCGGCGACCTCGCCCGCTACCACCTGGACCATGCGTCCTTGCGCACGCTGAATCCGCGACTCATCTACTGCTCGGTGACGGGCTTCGGCCAGACCGGCCCCAAAAGTCACTTGCCAGGCTACGACACCGTTTTTCAGGCCATGAGCGGCATGATGAGCGTGACCGGCTTGCCCGACGGTGTGCCCGGTGGCGGCCCGATGAAGACCGGCCCCAGCCTCGCCGACTTCATCGCCGGGCAGTACGCTGCCTCAGGGGTATTGGCCGCGCTGTACGAGCGCGATGGGCCTCAAGGCACGGGCATCGGGCGGCACATCGACATCGCTTTGCTCGACTGCACCATCGCCGCCCAGACGCATTCGGTCATGACGTACCTGGCGGCCGGCGTGATCCCGCCGCGCCGCGGCACCGAAGGCAACGGCGGCCTGCCTTCGCAGGCGTTCGAATGCGCCGACGGCGGCATCATCGTCATCTGCGGCAGCGAGGCGCAGTACCGGGCATTCTGCGGCGTGCTGGAGCAGCCGCAGCTGGCCGACGATCCTCGTTTCGTCACCAATTCGGCGCGCCTGGGGCACCGCCGCGAACTGGCCGATGTGTTCAACGCGCTCACCCGGCAATGGCGTGCCGGCGAGCTGCTGGCGGCGCTGGAAAAGGCGGGCATCCCCAGCGGCCCGATCCATCGTTATCCGGAAGTGTTCGCCGATCCGCAGGTGGTGCACCGCGGCGTGACGCAGCGCGTGCCGCACCCCACGGCGGGAGAAGTCACGCTGTGCGTCAGCCCGATCCGCTTCACCGGGACCACGGCGCCGCAGCCCACCGCGCCGCCGACGATCGGCGAGCACACCGATCGCATCCTGCGCGAGGTGCTGGAGATGGCGCCCGAAGCGATCGCATCGCTGCGCGAGCAGCGCGTCGTTTGAGAAGGCATCGATGACGCACAGCTTCGAAACCCTTCTTTGCGACGTGTCAGACGCAGGCGTCGCGACGCTCACGCTGAACCGTCCCGCATCGCTCAACGCCATCAACCGGTTGATGGCCGATGAAATGACGGATGCGCTGGAACGCCTCGCCGCCGACCCCAGCGTGCGGGTGCTGATCTTGCGCGGCGCGGCTCATGCGTTCTGTGCAGGCGGCGACGTGCGCGACATGGCAGGACAAGGCATCCGTCAAGCAAGCGAAGCCCTCGAAGGCATGAGCCGGTACCGCCGGCTTGTGCTCGCACTGCACGGTTTTCCGCGACCGGTGATCGCCGCCGTGGACGGCGTGGCCTTCGGCGCCGGCATGAGCCTCGCACTTCTGGCCGACATGGTCCTGCTGAGTGATCGCGCGAGGCTCTGCATGGTGTTCCAGCGTGTCGGCCTGATTCCTGACTGTGCCGCGCTCTTCACACTTCCGCGTCTCGTGGGCCTGCAGCGAGCGAAGGCCCTCACCCTGTCGGCGCGCGAGATCGGTGCGACCGAAGCGCACGCCATGGGCCTGGCACTCGAAGTCCTGCCTTGGCAAACACTGCATGCAAGGGCGGACGAAGTAGCCGCCGCACTGGCCACCGGTTCGCCTACCGCGCTGTTGCTGACCAAGGAGGCATTGGACGCATCACTCCAAAGTGATTTGCCGACGATGCTGGCGATGGAAGCGAGTGCGCAAGCCATTGCCCTGGCAAGCGAAGAACACCGGATCGCGGTGCAGGCCTTCGTGCGCAAGAAAGGGCAGTAAAGCGAATGGCCAGCGAGACCCGCTGAGAAAGCGGAGTCGTTATGCCTGAACGTCGAAAGAGAGCCTTCGGCGAGCTTGCATCGCGACCATCGCGCTGGGCAAAGCTTCTCGAGCGACACCCGCGCTTGCTGTTCGACGAACCTTTCGAGTTGGCCTGACGCGGGCGCAATCTTCAGCCTCGACCCTCAATTGCAGAAGGACACAGAACGCCACGAATTCGTTCGCATGCCGACGAACGGCCCCTGGCAGAATCGCAACATGCTTCTTCCAGCTCCCCTAGGTTCTCAGCGCGCACAAGGACTTGCTGCCCAGTTGGGCTGCACGGTGGGCGAGTTCGCATCGTCGGATGGTCAGCCGGAGGCCGCGTTGCTGGGCAGCGTGGCCAGTCTTGCCGACATGCTCCTCGAGTTTGGCGCACGCTTCGATCCCGACGAGAAGGTATATGTGTTCCGCAACTGGCCGACGCTCGAGGCTGCTCTGAGGCACATCGTCGATTCGCGAAAATCGAGCTAAGGTGCTGGTGTTGCGGGATCAACGCCAGGTGCAAAGGCATAAATCTCGATGGTCTTGGCGTACTGTCGACGTTCAGGGCTGGAAATCCGTTGCGGGCGAAGCCGCGAATGCTGGCTGACAGATCGATGGCCTGCCGCACGTCGCGCTGGGGCGGCATGTAGGGTAGATGGCGTGCACAGTTCATTGACCGCGCGGGTGGTAAGGGCAGAAACCGGCGCCCTTCGCTTTCCTCTCGGTTAAGCGGTGATCAAACTCGGTTCAGAGGCTCTATCGGCTTCAGGTCGCTCGCCGATCATTTTTGCGGAGATGCGCCATCAGTCTTGCGAAGTCCGCGCAGGTTCATCGCGGCCAAGCAGACTTGGAGCGCAATCAGCGCCCAAGCGCTTGAATAAAGGCCCCAGACACCCCACAGCGCGTTACTTGCAAGAAATACCCAGAATCCAATGTTGCGCTTACTCTTCACGTTCGATGCAACAAGCCAGGCGGCGCCGACCGAGGCGACGAATGCGGGCCATTGCAGCCAGGAAAGCCAGTCCATTGCGCTTAGCTCGCGGAAAACGTTGGCGGGTCTGCGGCCGCTGACCGGCTTCCTATCCAGGCGAGGCACTGTTCTCGTAACAGGTCGATCGATGCAAGCGCATTGCGCTGCGGCTCGAAGACTGGCAACTCGCAATAGCGTTCGCCCTCGCGACGAATTTGCGCAGTTCCGGAGAAGGTGGCGAGCGCGGGCGCCGGCATGAGTCTGTAATGAAACTCCCATTCCTGATAGCGCTCGGAATGCGAGAGCGCATCGCGCTCGTCACCGCGCACAGCGGGCGTCGTTGGCTGCTTTCGTACAACGAAGGAGTGGAAGGGCCGTGGCTGATGCATATATGACATGTCGGATGAGCAGATACGGGGGGCGCCGGATCAGGACTCGGAATGGGACTTCGTTTGATCCCAAGATGCAGAAGAGCGTAGTCAACGGCTTTTGCAACGTTTGTCGGAAAAGATGCCGACAAGCGCGAGCCGGGTCCAGCAAGCGTCGACCATCGCAGAAGTATCGCTGGACGTCCTAGACGAGACCGCGCGTTTCTTTCCATGTCGCGGATGTGCCGCGCCAAAATTTAGATGAACACCGCAGTTATGGGCTGAGAGGCCAAAGGCGACGATGCGACCGCTCTGCTCGTTGGAGGAATTTCGATTTTTCGTTGCTGCGCATCTCCGCCGTGCGGGTGCCCCTACGGGCACCATCCACAGGTTCTAGCGAAGAAGCAGCGTGACGACCTGCGGCGTGCTTTTCGCCAAGCCCCGATAGGGAACCGTGTTGAAGTCGAATCGCAGTTTGGTAACTCGGAACGGGTGTTCGACCCTGGCTGGGATGCTGGCCTTCACCTTCTCCATGTGCTCGGTCACGAACCCAGGTTGGATCAAGCACCCTGCATGCCCGCGTTGTCACATGTCAGGCCGACCTTGCGGCGCGGCGCGCTCGCGCATGCCCGGGTAGCCCGAATCGCCGAAAGCCGTGTTCGGCGATCTGGTTCAAGAACTCAGGCACTTCCTGTCCGTCACCTCATCGCGCAGTTGAACGCTCTCGAAGCCGGCCGTAGCCCGGGATGCTTCATCGAAGGTCACGGAGTTTGAGAGGGTGGACAGAAACGGCGACGCGCGAATGCATGAAGCTGGGCCTGAGCATGAACATCGTGAAGCTGCCCTCGATGGGCTGCGTGTTCCGCATCGCGCCGCCGCTCATCATCGCCGACAGCGAGATCGACCTCGGCCTCGAGCTGCTCGACAAGGCCATCGCCACCACGGTGCGTTTGCAGCGGGCGTCCTGAGCAATCGCGATTTCATTCAGGCCGGCTTAAGTTTGGCGGCCGATACTGGCGTCGACGGTCTTCAGGCGTTTGGTAGAGGTCGCTTCGGCACCCGCTCTGGCAGCGGTTCCTCGAGCCGTGGGTCGTCACGAATCTTCCCCATGGCCGCTTCGCATTGCGCCCATGCCGACAGCCGGGCGGTGCCATCGTCCTACGCTTCGCGCCGCGTGCCATCGCACGATGGCGCTCATGACAGCGGCAGCGGCCAGCCTCCAGAGCCCTCCATTCGGCAGCGTGGTCACGTGGGATGTCGAGCCCGGCGCCTACTGCGAGCCCGGCGCCTACTGCAGCGCGCACGAACGCGAGACGCGCGCTCATTTCGCGCGGCGGCTCGCCGAACTCAAGGGCTATGCATACGCGGGCGACTGCGGCGGTCGCGCGGGGCCGAGCCTGCGCGCGGACGCGCCAAGGACCTATGGCGGGCATGTCTATTTCGTCCCGAGCGGCACCGTGACAGACCCCGTTCGCGCCCGCGCGATGGGTATCGCGGGTGCGGACGACCTGTTCGGCGGTGTCGTCGAATTCGCCTTCGTCGCCACCAAGGCGATCACGCACCCGTTGTCCGATGCCGGCGCCGCGCGTCCCGCGGGATGGTCGACGCACTTTGGAACTGCCGTCGCCGGCGCGGTGCTCGCGGGCTTCTCGGCCTTCTCGCCCGATGAGGCGCGCCGGGCCGGACGGCGCCTGCTCGAGGCCGGCGCGGTGCGGGTCAAGCCGGTGCGTGCCACGGGCGGCCGCGGCCAGACCGTGGCGCACGACACGGCCGAGCTCGACCGCCAGCTCGATGCGCTTGACGCCGGGGAGCTCGCCGCCCACGGCGTGGTGCTCGAGGAGAACCTGCGCGATCCCGACACCTTCAGCGTCGGCCAGGTCGTGGTCGACGAACTCACCGTGAGCTACCACGGCCGCCAGCGCATGACGCGCGACAACGCGGGGCTCGCGGTCTACGGCGGTTCCGACCTGATGCTGGCACGCGGCGGCTTCGACGACCTGCTTGCCGCGCGCGACCTGAGCGCGCCGCTGCGCGCGGCCATCGGCCAGGCCCGGCGCTATTACCAGGCCGTGCGCGGGGGCTTCCCCGGCTTCTTCGCCTCGCGCGTCAACTACGACGTGGCGCAGGGCCGCAATGCCGCCGGCCACTGACGCTCGGGCGTGCTCGAGCAGTCGTGGCGCGTCGGCGGCGCCACCGGTGCGGAGATCGCGGCGCTGGAGGTCTTCCGCCGCGCGCCCGAACGCCGGGCGGTGCGGGCCTCGACCTTCGAGGTCTACGGCGCGGCCATGGTGCCGCCCCAGGCCATCGTGGCGTACCGCGGCGAAGACCCCGAAGTCGGGCCGCTCGCCAAGTACGCCCTGATTCAGAACCATGACAGCGACACGACATAGCACCATCGACATCCCCGTGGACGGCCAGCACATCGCCGGCACCCTGGTCGCCGCCTCGACCATGGTGCCGGGCGTGTTGCTGGTGCATGGCTGGGACGGCAGCCAGCAGCAATACATGGCGCGCGCGCACGATCTCGCGGCGCTGGGCTGCGTGTGCCTCACCTTTGACCTGCGCAGCATGCGGACCAGCGCATGAGCGTGACGCGCGAGGACAACCTGCGCGACGTGCTCGCTGCCTACGATGCGCTCGTGGGCCATCCCTCGGTCGATCCCGACGCGATCGCGATCGTGGGCAGCAGCTACGGCGGCTACCTCGCGGCGCTGGTCAGCAGCATGCGGCCGGTGCGCTGGCTCGCGCTGCGCGCGCCGGCGCTCTACCGCGACCGCGAGCGGCTCACACCCAAGGGGCAACTGAGCCGCTCCGACCTCGTGGCCTATCGCCGCACGCTGGTCGGCCCGGACGACAACCGCGCGCTCGCGGCCTGTGCGGCTTTCAATGGCGACGTGCTGATCGTCGAGTCGGAGGACGACCAGACGGTGCCGCACCCCGTGATCGAGAACTACCTCGCGGCCTTCAAGGGCGGCGTGCGCTCGGTCACCTACCGCGTGCTCGCGGGCGCCGACCACGCGCTGTCGCGCCAGGAGTCGCGCCAGGCCTACGGCACGCTGCTGGTGTCGTGGATGACCGAGATGACGCTGGGTGCGAAGTCGGTCGGCGCGCCGATCACCCGGCCGGTGCAGGCGGCGCCGGCCTGAAGGCGAGCATGACCGCCGCCGCGATCCGCATCGGCATCTCGGGCTGGCGCTATGCGCCGTGGCGCGGCAGGTTCTATCCCGCGGGGCTCGCGCAGCGGCAGGAACTCGCCTTCGCCTCGCGCGTGCTGCCGACGATCGAGATCAACGGCTCCTTCTATTCGCTGCAGCGACCGTCGTCCTACGAGGCCTGGCACGACGAGACGCCCGCGGGCTTCATGTTCGCGGTCAAGGGGCCGCGCTACATCACCCACATGCGGCGCCTGAACGACGTGCGCGTGCCGCTCGCGAACTTCCTGGCCTCGGGCGTGCTCGCGCTGCGCGAGAAGCTCGGGCCGATCCTGTGGCAGTTTCCGCCGCGCATGGCCTGGGATCCGGAGCGCTTCGAGGCCTTCTTCTCGCTGTTGCCGCGAAGCACCGCTGCCGCCCTGAAACTCGCGCGCGAACACGACGACAACGTGGCGGGGCAGGCCTGGCTGCACACCGGCGGCCGGCGGCGCATCCGGCATGCGGTCGAGGTGCGCCACGACAGCTTCGCCGATCCGGCGTTCATCGCGCAGCTGCGTCGCCACGGCATCGCGCTCGTGGTGGCCGATACCGCGAAGCGCTGGCCGCTGCTCGAGGACCTCACGGCCGACTTCGTCTATCTGCGGCTGCATGGCGACAAGGAACTCTACGCAAGTGGCTACAGCCGGCAGGCGCTGGCGCGCTGGGCCGAACGCATTGCAGCCTGGCGCAAGGGCCGGCAGGTGCGCGACGCGCGTCTGGCCTCCAAGGTCGCCGCGAAACGCGGCGCACGCGAGGTGTTCTGCTACTTCGACAACGACATCAAGGTGCATGCGCCCTACGACGCGGCGCATCTGGCGCGGGCGCTGGACCTGCCGACGCGGCTGGAGGAGGGCGCGCGCGACCGCTTCGCGCTGCCGGCGGAGATCTCGTTGCGGCCGGCGCGGAAGAAGCGGGCGTAGGACGCCCGTACGGCCGCGCCCGTCCGCCAAGTGCATCCAGGTAGCAGCAGCGTCCTACAGGTGGAGCGAGGGCCGCGCACTACTTTCGGTTTCCCGAGGTCACCGACGAGGCGAGCATGCCAAGGCCGAACGAGCAGGAAAAAAGCAGCGAAGGTGCCGAGCCTTCCGGGAAACGCGGCTTCCTGAACCGCCTCGGCCCCGGCCTCATCACGGGCGCCGCCGACGACGATCCCAGCGGCATCGCCACCTACACCCAGGCCGGCGCGCAGTTCGGCTACGGCATGGGCTGGACCCTGCTGCTGACCTATCCGTTGATGGTGGGCATCCAGCTCGCGAGCGCGCGCATCGGCCGCACCACGGGCCGCGGCCTCACCTCGGCCTTCGCCACCCTGTGGCCGCGCCCGGTCGTGCTGCTCGCGGTCCTGCTGCTGCTGGTCGCCAATGTGGTGAACCTCGCGGCCGACATCGGTGCCATGGCCGAGGTCGCGCGGCTGGGCCTGGGCGGCCCCGAGGCGCTCTATGCGCTGGGCTTCGGCCTGCTGTCGCTGGCGCTGCAGGCCTGGTTGCCCTACCACCGCTACGTGCGCGTGCTCAAGTGGCTCACGCTCTCGCTGCTGGCCTACGTGGGCGTGGCGCTGGTGGCGCACGTCGACTGGAAGGCCGCGCTCGCGGGTGCGCTGCTGCCGCGCCTGCACGGGGATGCCGAGAGCATCAAGATGGTGGTGGCGATCCTCGGCACCACGATCAGTCCCTACCTGTTCTTCTGGCAGGCGGCGCAGGAGGTGGAGGAGATCGAGCGCATCCCCGGGGACCACGCGCTGCGGACCGATCCCGCGCAGGCTCGCGCGCAACTGCGCCGGCTGCGGCTCGACACCTGGGTCGGCATGGGCTTCTCCAACGCGATCGCCTTCTCGATGATCGTGGCCTCGGCCGCCACCCTGCATGCCCATGGCCAGACCGACGTGAGCTCGACCGCGCAGGCGGCCGAGGCGCTGCGTCCGGTGGCCGGCAGCGCGGCCTTCGCGCTGTTCGCGCTGGGGATCGTCGGCACCGGCCTGCTGGCGCTGCCGGTGCTCGGCGGTTCGGCCGCCTATGCCTGCGCCGAGTTCCTGCGCGTGCGCCGCGGACTCGAGCAGCCGGTGGGCGCCGCGCCGGCCTTCTACGGCATCCTCGCGGCCGCCATGGTCTGCGGCATCGGCATCAGCCTGTGCGGCGTCGATCCGATGAAGGCGCTCGTGTGGGCGGCGGTGCTCAATTCGCTGATGTCGGTGCCGATCATGGTCGGCGTCATGTGGGCCGCCGGCAGCCGCCGCCTCATGGGCGAACTGGTGCTGCCGCTGCACTGGCGGGTGCTGGGCTGGGCCGCGACCGCGGTCATGGCGCTGGCGACCCTGGCCTTTCTCTGGACCAGCCTGCGGTCCTGACACGAGACGGTAAAAGTCCAACCGCAGTGCAAGCCTAGTCAGCACGATGGCTTTGGGCCCCTGCTCAATATGTGATCTTCCTCGTCAGTAGCGATGTTTCCGCACGTGGACTTCTTGCGGTTGCGGCACTCACGGAGACCAGTTTAATTTCGACAACCGTGGAGGTGAGAGCCGCAGAAAGCGTCACCACGGCAGAAGCGCGTCAGCGCTGTCCTGCCGCTCGCCGCGCACGGCCTACACGCAAGTTTTTTTTTCGCACACACGAATGGCGAATTCGCCTTCGACGCGGGCCAAGGCTCTTGCCGACCGTTGATGCATGACAGATCAACTCCTCTCCCCCGCCGAAACGGAGCCCTCGTCCAACAGCTCGCGCATAGAGGAAATGCGCGCGTTCATCTCGTCCAAGGGTTTTCCGTGCGTGGGCGCGAAATCCGCGCTCAACAAGAAGCGCATACGGTTCGTTCAGCTGCAGACGATAGGAGACCCATCTCAGACACCAGCGCTTTTCGACGCCCTTGTCGCCTACTCAACGGCCTTTCCTGACCCAGGCCTCGTGCCGGTGAGCTTCGTTGCCCTCTTCGACGGATTTTCCGCCACCGAGATCGAGTTCGAAAAAGCCCTGTGGATCCAACTTCAATCGCTGCATCACCTCGATCGAGCACGCGGCTATAGGTGGAACGGTGAAGTTAGCCACGATCCAGAGCGCTGCGATTTCTCATTTAGCGTGGGAGGCCGCGCCTTCTTCGTCGTGGGTATGCACCCGCAGGCTTCGCGCCAGGCGCGCCAATCGCCCGTGCCTTGCTTGGTCTTCAACTTCCACGATCAGTTTGAAGCAATGAAATCGTCCGGGAAGTACCAGTCGATGCAGGAGGCAATCCGGCAGCGTGACATTGCGCTGCAGGGATCGATCAATCCTGTGCTCGCCCGCTTTGGTGAAGCCTCTGAAGCGCGCCAGTACTCGGGCCGGGCCGTGGAATCGAATTGGAAGTGCCCATTTCATCATCACTCTTGAAAGGACTCGAATGATCGAGGAGAAATCGCTGACCCACACAGCTGGCTGCTGCCGTATCCCGCCGCAATCGGGCGTCGCCTTCACCTTGCGAAGCGGCCAGATCCTGCGCATCAACGACCCATTCGGCGAACAGGTTGCCGACCTGTACGCCTTCGCACAGGACGACCACAGTTGCAGCCTGTCCTCCGGACGGTCCATCGACTATGCTTCAAAGATCTACCTGACCAAGGGCGATCTACTCTACGCAAACAACAGCCGTCCAATGTTTCGCATTGTCGAGGACACGGTCGGTCGACACGACTTCCTGTTAACGCCGTGCAGCCAGGAGATGTTCGAAATTCTGTATCAGCACCACGGGCATCATCCCAGCTGCTTTGAGAATCTGTACCAAGCTTTTGAACCCTACGGAATTCGTCCAGACCAGATTGGAACGACGTTCAATGTTTTCATGAATGTCGGCGTCACCGCGACCGGTGAGGTTCAGGTCAAGCCACCCATATCTCGCGCCGGCGACTTCATTGAACTACGCGCTGAGATGGACCTTATCTGCGGATTGACAGCGTGTTCGGCCGAGAATTCGAACAATGGCTCTTTCAAGCCCATCGACTACGAGATACGCTAAGAGGTTCGCGGGGTACAGCAGTCAAGAGAGGCATCGAGGCGCGCACAGCATCGTCCGGCTTTGGAGATGTCTCCATCATCCCCGCTGCAAGCAGCGCCATTTCTTTGACGCTGCGGCAGCGACCTCTCAAGCTGCGCAGCACGGTTGCGTCGTTCTGGATGGTGCTCACCACCTTGCGCAGGGTTGCGAGTCGTTCTTCATCTCTCGGCGCCGGCGCGTGGCGCGCCAAAGTCGACAGCAGGTTCCCGAGGTGGTCTCTCAAAAGCAACTGTCTCCGTGTCATCGGATCGACGTAGATTGCTTGCAGGCCGAACTTCGCGGCTTGATACTTGTTGTACTCGTATACGAGGTAATCTTCGTCCCGGGGGATAAACGGTTGTGACTCCTGCAGCCACGTTCCGAGAAGTTGCGCGAAGCTGGCGAGTGCGACGGCTCGCTCGATAGACAACGGGCTATCAAGGACGCGAATCTCGACAGTTCCATACTCAGGCTTCGGTCGGATGTCCCAATGCAAGTCCTTGATTGACTTGATGACCCCGCACGCAAGCCATTTAGACAGGTACTCGGTGAGTTCGTGCCAGGAGTTCGTAAATGGCGCACGGGATCCTGTAGGAAATGGGTTGGGGCAGTACGTCCGGGTGGAGTCGAATCCTGTGTCCCTTCCTTCCATGAAGGGACTGGACGCCGAGAGCGCAATAAAGTGCGGCACGTATCTGGCGAGCTGATGCATCAATAGCGGGACGCGCTCAACGTCAGCGCATCCAAGATGAATGTGCTGCCCGAATACAGTTGTCTGCTTGAGTACCTCCCCATACAGCGAAGTCAGGGCGCGATAGCGTGGGCTGTCGAAGATCTGCTGTTCCGACCAGTGCTTGGAAGGATGCAGCCCGCCGCCGGATATGCGGGCGCCGTGCTCGGCGGCTGCGCACGAGACCCTGGTCCGCAGAGTTTCGAGGTCGGTAGCTACCTCACAGGCACTCGCACAAACGCCTGTGGAGATCTCGATCATGCCGGCGCTCACCTCAGGAACGATTGCCCCTCGTGCCAAAGGTCTGGGAAGACGTGCAGCCTCAAGGATCTGCGGGCTCCGCTGAGCGAGATCGCCCGTCTCTGCATCGATGAGCTGCAGTTCGAGTTCGACACCGAGGCTCATATCCGCGGACGGTGCAAAGTCGAATGAATGTTGAGCAGAGTTTGACATGGTGGCCCCGGTTTTGCTGATAAACCTCGCAGACGACGCCTGTTGTGATTGTTGGAAGGTCCTGTCTCTGCGTACCAGATAACACAAGCCTTAAAGTGAACTCCACGTAGGACAATGTCGAATTGCTCATTTGCGGGGACGCATGTGGAGCACCGTAGGCAGGTGCGAGATCCAACAGCGCAGTGATTGACGTTGCGGGTCCGCCTCGTTGAGGCTCACCCCGATCGTAAGGATCTGTCTTCCTGAAACAGGCATCGGTCGCGACTTGGTCTATCGATAAATGGAGACGGATTACAAGACCGCCCGATGTCGGCCGACGCCTCTTACGCTGTCGATCCCTAATCTACTGCGCCTCACTACGCGACGAGAGGATCATGACCACACCAGACTTCTTCGCTCAATTTTTCCGCGACGGCTGGGAGGTGCGTTGCGCAGTGACTCGCGCCGCCCCCGGTGGCAACCTTTCCGGCCGCGCAGAGATTGTTCAAGGCGATCAGGTCAGATCCACAATCAACTCGTCTGGGGTCTATAAGACGCGGCTCGAGCTCGCTGAAGCTCTGAAGAAAGATGCCTTCAGGTGGATCACCGGCCAGGAGCGCGACCGAAGGGCTTGAACAGCTTCGCGCGCACAGCTCCGTTGCACCCCAAACTTATCCCACAATGCCATCGCGCTGCAGTTCATTCGCTGTGACACCTGAATTTGCAACAGAAATCTCTTCGGTTCCCGAGGGGACGGTTTTCCTGCGGTGTATTGGCTGCTCGGCGTACGCCCGAGAGGGCCATAAGAAGCCACTGTGGTCTCCCAACGCGCCGAAAATCTTCGCATGATCAACACAGACAGAAACACCTTGGCCTCCGACACCGAAGTCCTCGAATTCGCGCAACGGGCCTTTCAGTTGGCGCGCACCGGCGATGCTCAAATGTTGGAGCGCTTGTTGACAAAGGGGCTGCCGCCTAACATGAGCAATCACAACGGCGATACGCTCCTGATGCTCGCCGCGTATCACGGCCACGCGGAAGCTGCGGAGGCATTGCTGGAGGCCGGTGCCGAACCTGATCGATTCAATGACAAGGGCCAGACGCCACTGGCTGGAGCAATATTCAAGGGGTTTCAACCCATCGTTGAGTTGCTGCTGGCACACGGAGCTCAGCCCGGCTTTGCGCCGCCCGGCGCAAAGACGCCGGTCATGTTCGCAGCAATGTTCAACCGACTCGAGATTTTGAAATTGCTTCTAGAGCATGGCGCGGACATCGATGCTCGGAGCACAGAAGGTTTGTCGGCACTTGACCTCGCTCGAACTATGCGGGCACCCGACTCTGTGGCCTTCTTGGAAGCGCTGAGGCCGGCCTGACGTTGATCCGTCAAGCGACGGACCGATTGGTGATTCCGAGCAACTTGGGAAGAGACTTGGCGGTCATTCGGCCTCAGTGGTTACCTGGACACTCCGAGTTCCGCACGTGGCACCCAACGCGAATGCAGGAGAAGCGAGCTGTTCTGAGGCACGGGAGGCTTCTATGGATGACGAGCCGAAGAAATCCGGACTCATCAAATAGCTGATCGACTTGAAGAAAATCCGCCGAGTGAGGTGTTGAGCCGAAGTACTTGGCCGCAGCAAATGCCGGATGCCGGACGCGACGAGAACAATGGACTGTTCCGCCGGACAGGTCCGGGTGGATTCCAGCGAGCGGACGCGCCCTGCTTTCGGCGAATCTCGGTGCACGTTTGACGAACCGGATCCTGGGACGTTCGACTGGGTGCCGATACAGGAAGACGGCTAGCGTCGGCTGGGACAAAAACTCCTCAAGCCCGCACATCTACAAACTCTGGTGTCAAGCCTAGCGATCGCCACTTCGCGCTGCTGGCCTTGCGGAAGATGACCGACACGGCCCCAGTATCAGTGTCGAGGAAAAGGACGCGTCGCCTGTGGCGCCTTTTTCCTTGACCTCGTCTGTGATGGTGCCGGGAATTACACAGTGCTCAGGAGGAGGACGCCCACGGGAGGCGTTGTTTCAAAGGGAAGTCAAAATCGCCATCACAATGGAAACAAGCCCGGCGCACCGCAGTTAACGGGTTCCGGTCGTGCCAGTGGTGCCTGTGCCAGGAAGCAGGCCAAAGCCGCCGCCAGAGTTGCCATTGCTCCCGCTAATAGCCGCTGCAAACATGGCGACACCCGCTCCTGCCGCGAGCCATTGCTCTGACGTCAATCCGCCTTGCGCATTGGCGGTTGCGGCGTTGCCTCCAGCCGGACCAGGGGTAGTCGGAGGTGCCGGGTTTTGCGCAAGAGCAGCAGACATCGCGGACGCGCACAAGGCCGTCGTGAAGATGAACTTCATGTACTTCATGGGGACCTCACAGAGAAAGTCAAGTCAATAGACACACTGTCACGGTTGGACAGGCACGGCGCTCATGGGCCTTCGCGCCCGTTGCAGCATTGCCAACGTTGCTATGGTTGCTCGTCAGAAGACTTCGCCATTTCAGCAAGGGATTTCCTTATGCGACACGACGGCGCTGCGCCGAGAAGCGCTGTTTCCCACATACACTGTGCTAGACGGAGGAAGCATTCCCACCAACCCCAAACCACCCTGCTTCGCCTCGGTGGCTTTTTCACTTCCGAAGCCTCGGTTCTGGTCGCCCCTGTGTGGTACTGCGGCCCGACGCCGGCGCAGACGGTCCCCATGAACATCCAGACCCGTACATCCAAGGTCAGGGCGCTTCGCGGTGACGCAGGCGGCCAGCAGGAAGCAACGGTCGTGCTGCAGGTGCGCAAGAGCACCAGCCCGACGTTCCCGCCTTAGCCACAGGCTAACGACAAGGGCCTGGACGGCGTCGGGGCCGCGCGGCCCACCGACAATTTGCGGTGAGACCAGGCCTGACCTTTACCTAAGGTGCAGGCCGAGGTGCCCGCCTTGCGCCACTCGCGCATCGGCGGGACATCACACTAGTTGGCAGTACAGTTCTTGCACGTACGGTTGTCTTCCTGTGGGCGGCGTGCTCCTCCTCCGCCCGACGATGGTCCTGCAGTCCCGCCGGACTGTCCCGATCGGGCACCGCAGATCATTTGCCCACTGACCGGGTCATACGATTTGCTGACAGTGCGATCGGATTTTTCGCTCTCATCGCAGATGTGTTGAACCGGGCTGCTGGTGGTGGTTGACCTGGCAGAGGCCGCGGACGTCGAAGAGGGAGGTGCCCCACCAAGCCCAAAGTGATTCTGCGCAACACACCGGCGGCCGCCGGATTGCACGGCATTGCAGCCGTTCTCAGCAGCCGTGTACTGTTGTTGGCGCTCTCGCCTTTCGGCCCTGATCTGCGCAGGCGTCGCGCCGTCCGTAGGGCAGCCGCCAGCAATCATGTCGAGCACCGTCTTCGTCATGAACATCACCGTTTCCTGGCTGGCGGTGATCGAGGCGTTGGGCGGGATCCTGGTCGTGATGGCCGAGCGCTTCATGACATCGCATGCCTGAGCGGAGATGCGCATTGCTTCGGGACGGTTTGTCGAGTTGTCCACGTCCGTCGATGTCGAACCTCCGACACGCGGCGCCAAGCTGCTAGCGGATTCGCCCATCATTTGCCTCGCAGCGGTGGCTGCAAGCGGATGATCCGGAAATCGGCTCACCAGTGTCCGCGCCGAAGTAGAACTGAGCCACCGGGGGTGCGGCAGAAAACTTGGACTACCTGGAGGGGTAGTTCATGTTTTCATACGAGGATCGGCTTCGAGCGGTCCAGCTCTACATCAAGCTCGGCAAACGGGTTGGACTGACGATTCGACAGCTTGGCTTTCCAACCAAGAACACGCTCAAGCACTGGTTCCAGGAGTACGAGCAAGGCCTTGGCTTGGCCACCGGGTACACGCGCGCGCCAAGGTATTCGCAGGCCCAGAAGGAGTTCGCGGTCGCGCACTATCTGGAGCATGGGCGCTGCTTCGCGGCGACCATCAAGGCACTGGGCTATCCATCGCGTACGCTGCTTCCATTCTGGGTCCAGGAGCTGCATCCGCAGACCCGTCAGCGTGTTGTTGGGCGGTCGGCGGCGCTGACGCCCGCAATGAAGCAGACCGCGGTGATCGAGCTGTGCATGCGGGAGGGCAGCGCGCGATCGGTCGCCGAGGAGTTGGGCGTGTCTCGGCCATCGCTGTACACCTGGAAGAATCAGCTGCTCGGCCACGACGCACCTGCATCCATGAAGCGCAAGCAAGATCTTCAGCCAAGCCCTGAGTTGGCCGAGCTGGAACAACAAGCCGCGGCACTGCGGCGAGAAGTCCGGCGCCTGCGCCTCGAGCAAGATCTGCTGAAGAAGGCAAACGAACTCCTAAAAAAAGACCTGGGCATCAACCGGCAGCGCCTGACGAATCGGGAGAAGACGCAGCTGGTTGATGCCCTGAGACCGACCTACGGACTGGATGAACTGCTGCGTGAGGCGGGCCTGCCCCGCAGCTCCTACTTCTACCATCGGGCGCGGCTCGATGTTGCCGACAAGTACGTCGACGTGCGTCGCGTGATGGCTGACATCTTCGAGCGCAACTACCGCTGCTACGGCTACCGTCGAATGCAGGCCTCGTTGATCAGGCAATCCGTGAACATCTCGGAGAAGGTCGTGCAGCGGCTGATGAAGCAGGAATGCCTGGTTGCCGCCACGCCCAAGCGCCGGCGATACGGCTCCTACATGGGCGAGATCAGCCCTGCGCCGGACAACCTCCTGCAGCGCGACTTCAGCGCAGCCGCACCGAACGAGAAGTGGCTCACCGACATCACGGAATTCCAGATCCCAGCGGGCAAGGTGTATCTGTCGCCCATGATCGACTGCTTCGATGGCATGGTCGTCAGCTGGACGATCGGAACGCGACCGGACGCCGAGCTCGTCAACACGATGCTGGACGCGGCCATCGGGACCGTCTCAGCCAGCAACGAACGGCCGGTTGTGCATTCCGATCGCGGTGCCCACTACCGATGGCCTGGATGGCTGTCTCGGATCGCTGATGCGAGGCTTACGCGCTCGATGTCTCGCAAGGCATGCTCGCCGGACAACGCTGCGTGTGAGGGCTTCTTCGGCCGCCTGAAGACCGAGCTGTTCTACGCGCGCAGCTGACTGTCCACGACCATCGAGGACTTTATCGCGGCGCTGCACTCCTACATCCTTTGGTACAACGCAGACCGGATCAAGATCTCGCTGGGAGCCCGTAGCCCCATCGAGTACCGGCGCAACCTTGGGCTCGCTACATAACCCGTCCAAGTTTTCTGCCGCACCCCCGTGCATCACACTGATTTTGCTCGCTGAATGCTCGGCAAGCCTTAAGGCCACATTACGCGACTGCACGGCCGCCATGCAGCCGGGCTTGGCGACGCACAGGGCGTCGACAATGATAGGCACTGATTGACTTTGAAGGCGTGGGCAAGGGTGTCGCGTCTTCCATGCCACGCACACATTCCCGTACCACACGAGACTCAGACCAAGGTCGTCGGTGCGGATAGCAACCTGCCGGTGAGCAATTCGAGCGCTTTAGCGATGCCTTCGTGCAGTAGGTGAGCGCGCTTGTTGCGACTGCTGCAGCAAATCGCGGCTCACTTGGCGCTGACACCACCGAGGCCACCCGCATCGGACCTGCGATCGCGCGCTCGCTGCGCAGCGGTCACAACGAAGAGGGTCAAGGAAAGCATATTGGCTAGTGGTTGGAGCCAATCGAGCAAACACCTCCTCTGTACTCGACCGAGACTTTCATTCTGAAAGCAACTCCAGCACGCGCCCGTTTGACCGTCCCCCGGCACGCGCACATCGGGGCCCATGCGCGATTGCCCCAGATGCACTTCGAACGTCATCTATGGAACCAAGTATGAGGACGAATCGCGACACAGAGGGTTAACCCTTATGCCCCAAAGCGTCCGAAGCTATATTGTTGAACAACTATTAGAAGTGTGTTTAAACATCCTGCTCAATCATTGAATGATTGGCCCAGGTTTTGCTTGACGGCAGGCCATAAGGCTTTCGCCATCTATCAGGGAAGAAGCAAATGACCAAAACCGTGCCGTTCTGGCCTTCAGCCGCCGCAGTACCGCCGCTAGTTCAGCGTCCGGACTCCAGCGCCGCTTAACTCTTCACGACCTTGACCGTTCCACGCGATGCGACCGCATCGCGGGGGCGCTCACGTCACGTCGATTTCTGTTTGCAACATGGAGGGTGCATCGAATCATGAGAGTCACGCTATCTCTTGCATCAAAAATGAAAGTCTCGGCCGTTACAGCTGCACTGCTGTCGACCCTCGCTGGTTGCGGGGGGGAAGGCGGCGGTGGAGCTCCGATTTTTGTGCCGGTTGCGGTGCCGACCGCCGCCGCGTCCCCGCCGCCGGCACCCGTCGCTCCGGTGCCGCCCGATCCATTGCCCGCGCTCGGGCCGCTGTTCGAGGAACAGCGCGCCGACATGCTGAAGCAGCTGGCGCCGCCGATCCTCGACTGCCTGCCGAGGGTCGACGACGTCAATCCGAAGAGCCCGATGTTCCATGGCTGCGTCGACTGGCATTCGGCCGTGCATGCCGCCTATTCCCTCTATGCCATCCACAGGCACACGGGGGACAGGAAGTACCTCGAGGCGGTCGAGGCCGTGCTGCGCCCCGAACTCGTGCAGCAGGAGCTGGCCTACATGACCAACATGCAGGGCACCACCGGCGACAGCGGCGTGTTCGGCAACACCGCGGAGGACTTCTACGGGCTCTCGTGGTTCCTGGCCCTCGCGAAGGAGCGCGAACTCGCGACCGGCAACAAGGACTTCCGACCGCTGGGCGATGCCGCCGCCAAGCGCATCAGGGAACTCGTCGCCCGGCTGACGCCCGAGGAGATCGAGCTGCGCACCGTCACCTACGACCGCGCCAAGTACCCCTTCGAATACTTCACGGCCCACAACTACGCCAACCTGCCATGGGCGCTGGTACATCTGAAGCTCTGGGGCGACTGGGTCCGCGACGAGTCGCTGTCGACATTCGCGAAGACCTTCGTGGCCTCGAACCTGATGAAGCCGGAGTTCGACCAAAGCTGTCCCGTGAGCAACGACGCCGCTCGCCCGGAGGAGTTCTTCGCGCCGTGCCTGATGCGCCTGGCCGCAGTGGCGCGGGTGCTCGGCAGCGAGCAGACCGAATGGCTCAAGGCGCGCGTGCCCGACAGCTTCTACGTCGAGCCGATCAACGTGACCTCGGATTCCTCGTGGCACATGACGGCGCAGAACTGGTCGCGTTCGTTCGCCCTGTGGTGGATCCACCAGACCACGAACCAGAAGACGCTACGGGCCATGGCGATCCGGCTGCTCGGCGATCAGCTGCTCTACCGCGACCGCTGGGACAAGCAGTTCGACTACATGCTGTCGCACTGGATCGCGCAGTTCGCGGTGCGCATGATCGATGCCACCTACGAGCCCAATGCGCCGCTGGAGGGCGCGCAGGAGATGCCCCTGCAGATCGCCGCCGGCGATGCCTGGGCACTCGGCGGGCAGGGCCTGGCACCCGATGCGAATGCCTACGGCGCGCTGCTCAACAAGACGCTCGCATCGCAGCAGGGCGGGCCGGTCCGCTACGTCAACAACGCCAAGTCGGCGGCGATGGGCTTCGACGACAACCGCGCCACGATCCAGAACCTGGTCGAGAAGCGCCTGCCCTATCTGCTCGAGCTGATCGCGGCCTACCAGCGCGACACCTCCGAAAAGGTTCGCAACCCGCGCGCCATCACCGTGCACGAAGGCTACGAGGTGGGCTTCGCCTTCCTCAAGCCCTCCACACGGCCGGACAACCTGCAGCGCTACCTGGTGCTGCAGGAGATCGATGCGATCCGTTCGACCGAGGGCGACTGGGTCGTGGTGCGCGCCTATCTGCAGTCGATCGTCTCGCAGCTCAAGGCTGCGGCACCGAAGAGCCCGATCGTGCTGGGCACCTACGACAACCCGTACCGGGCCTGCAAGCTCGCCGAGGGCGCGCCGGAAACCCGCCAGCTGGTGGACGACTACCTCGAGGGCGGCGGCCGGTTCGCCAAGGGCCTCAACGACGTGATCCGCGAAGTCGCGCGCGACAACGGCGTGCAGGTGGCCGAGGTCTACGGCAAGCTCGCGCCCGAGGACTGGAGCGCGGACTGCGACCTGCCCAATGCCTCAGGCCAGAAGAAGCTCGCAGAAGCGTTCGCCTCGCAAATTTACATTGACTGACCGGACTCGGGCGCCGACTCATTGGCAGCATTGACGATTTCAGTTGACGCTGTATCCAGAATCCATATATCCGAGCTAAGACGCGACACGAACGAGCGGAATCTCAGGAATCGATCCTGGATTCCCAAGTTGGTCTAGTAATGCTGCTTGAAGTTCAAGCGCTATCGGCGTTTATCCCATTCAAGTTGTCAGCCAGTGTCCGGCCGTACGGCCATCACGTACTCAATTAACCAGGGAAGCACAAAAATGAGAAAAGACCTCGATATCTCGACCGGCGCGAACAGGCAAGTTCGATGGTCAACCGCAGGCAGGCTCCAAGCTGTCGTGATTGCCGCTGCCGCCGTGCTAGTCAGCGCGACCATCAGCGCATGCGGCGGCGGTGACAACGACGCATCACTCGCGACCTACCCATCAACCGCGACGACGGATCCGCAGACCATCACGGACGAGCCGCTCCCTGGCCCGATACCGCCACCCGTACCACTCCCGGACGTGGGCTCCCAGTTTGAGAAATCACCAACAGGCATACCCTACCCTTCGCTCGCAAATCTCTATCCCGGTCACGAAGGCCCCGTCGTCGAGGATGGCATGGTCCTGCCATGGCTCACGCCAAAAAGAGCGCCGCTGAAGTTCAATGTCAGGGTTCAGACAACGCTCGACACCGACAACAATGGCAAACCTGATCGTCTGGCACTGCGAATAGTGCAACCAGCCGAGGTCGGCGAAGGATTGAAGACACCGGTGATCGTTCGCCCATCCATCTACTACGGCGACCCAAGCTATATCGGAAAGCGACAACCGTTCCTTGGTGAGGATCAATACCTTCGAATGGGCTACACCATCGTGTACGCCGACACCATCGGCAGCTATCAATCGGATGGTTGCGCAAGCATCATGGATGGCGCAGAACGCCAAGCAATGGCGGAGATCGTTCGCTGGCTGGCTGGCGATCCCAATGCAAAAGGGTTCGACGACAACGGTGTCGCGATGACCGCCACTTGGTCAACAAATCACGTCGCCATGGAGGGAATCTCATACGGCGGAACCCTACCGATCATGGGTGCGGTGACGGGGGTGGCCGGGCTCGAAGCCATCGTTCCAGTGGACGGCATCAGCAACGCCTACGACTATTTTGCACGGTACAACGGAGTGATTCCTGATGAATTGGGAGTCGTCACGCTCAATGGCTACGCGAAAACATCCAGCATGCAGCAGCCTCCTGCTAATTGCCAAGCCAACTTTGCAGAACTGGACGTGGGTGTTGACGATGAAACACTCGCCTACACTGACTTCTGGAAGCAACGCAACACACTGTCTTTGACGAGCAACATCAAGGCGGCAACATTGATCGGTCATGGGCAGAGCGACAACAACGTGAAGACGAAGAATGCCGTACAGCTTTATCAGAAGCTCCGGAACGAGGAAAAGCCCGTGCAACTGTGGTTCCACGCCAAAGATCATGACGATCCGGCGTGGCAAAAGGAATGGCAGAAGCAGCTCATGTTGTGGTACTCACGCTATCTGTTTGGTGTAAACAATGGTGTGGAAGCGCAGCCCAGCTATGTTCGCGAGACGCCACCCGGAGACAAGGTTGCGGGAAACCTGGGCGGCGAGTCTCGGACAGATATGAGCGATGCGCTCACTGGTCACTGCAATCAGCCCCGCTCCGGCGCGCACAACCCACGGGATTGCGTCACCTCCGGTGGGATCCTGGTGAAAGAAGAGAAATGGCCAGCAACGGAGGTCATCTCATACCACCTTCGTCGTAGCGGCGCTGCGGGCAAGAGTTTGCTGCTGACAACCGACAAAGCGGAAGGATCAGTAGAAGGACCTCTGACGCTCGGCAATAGCGTTGACAGCGGAAGCTTCGTGACCTCGCCACTCAACAACGCCACGCGCTTCGCCGGCACGATCTACGTCACCGCGATGACGAAGTTTCCCAAAGGTAAAGTCGATCTGAAGGCTAAGCTTTTCGTCGATGGCGAACCAGTGACTTGGGGTTGGGCCAACCCCAGCTTTTACAAGTCACTGGAGAAGCCTGAGGCTATCGGAAAAGATTCGGCGTACAAGATATCCATCGAGATGATGCCGCGCGATTTCACGGTCTTGCCTGGACAGAGCATCTCTGTGGTGATAGAGGCGTACAACAGCCGAAATGGGCAAACCGTAACGTTAGATCTGGCTGAGACGGCACTGGATATGCCGCTCGTGCGCAAGGCTCGCCCAATCTCGATGACGACACTTCAATAGGCGTAGTCAATCGGCATTTCTCAAATCCTTATCAAGCGTTTGGCTACATCCATCCGCGAATTTTCTATGCGGAGTGGATTTTCGACAGTAGAGCGAGCGGCCTAAGTCATCGCCCAGATTCTCCGACGTCACCATATTTTTAGATCACTCGAAAGGACAAATCAAAAAACAGAAATGCCACCACTTCCTGTCATCGTAATTCTTTAGTTCATATACCAGGGAAGGAAAACACTATGAAACGTAGAATTAAGAACTGGCGCAATGGATATTTTTGTCTCGCGCTCACCAGTCTGGCGCTTGTCATCGCGCCGTCCTCATCTGCACAAGGCGAAGTCGCCAGCGTTGGCGCCGCCTCGCAAAGCCTGGAACTAGGCAAAGTCTGGTCGGTGCAGGTTGCTTACGAGAGTCGTGAAGACGTTCAACGGCTCTCGCGCGCCGTCGACCACATGCGCATCGACGAGGCCACTAAGACCATTCGACTAGAAATATCCTCCACTGCGATCAACGCCTTGCGTGTCATGGGTTTCAAGGTGGAGGTCGATGCTGAGAAGTCTCGCGCGCTGCAGGACTTTCTCAGCCAGCGCAAGGAACTCCTGCAACAGCGAAACCTGGGTCAGAGTGGCAGACAAAATCGACAGGAGCAGTCGCTCGCGAAACCTGGCGAGCCGCTGTTCGACGGCAACGCGGCTTGCTACCGCACGGTGGAACAGGCCAATCTTGACATTGATGCCCTTGCGCAGCGCTATCCTGAGCTGATACACGTCACCCCACTCGGGCAGACCTGGGTGCAGAAACAGATGCTCTCGTTTCGCAACCTGTTGATCAAGTATCTACCAACCGATTTGCTGAGCCTGATCGACTTCGATCTGCTGCCCGACAGCGCCGGCAACGATCTGCGCGCCGTGGTTATCGGAAATCGCGCGACGATCAAGGGCAGGAGCGTGCCGCGGATGGTTACCACCTCCTCGATACACGCGCGCGAGTACACCCCCTCCGAAATCTCCACTCGCTTTACCGAATGGCTGGTGAAGAACTACGGTACTCACCCAACAGCGACTTGGCTGCTCAACAATAGCGAGTTCCACTTCATCCTACATGCCAACCCTGATGGCCGAAAGTTAGCCGAGCAGGGAGTGCCGCAGAACTGGGGCAGCGGGTGGCGCAAGAACGTTAACCTCGAAAGCGCTTTCTGCGCAGAGTCACCCGTGGACTCGGGTGTAGACCTGAATCGAAATTTTCCATTCGGATGGGACAGCACTAACGGAATGGGATCGAGTGGCGAGGCTTGCGTAGCCACCTTCCGTGGCACCTCTGCGGCTTCTGAGCCAGAGACTCAAGCCATCGTGAAGTACGTGGCGGGAACCCGGCAGCGCGACGGCAACTATTTGGGAGGCATCCTGCTCGACAGGCGATCGGCAACAGCCAACGACTTCGCCGTCGGCGCAGCCTCGGACTACGAAGGCCTGTTTATCGACATCCACAGCTTTTCGCAACTCGTGCTCTGGCCTTGGGGTATACGGCGCGATTCGCTCGGCGGAAATTCGCAGACTGCGAACGAGGATGGTATGGCCGCCTTCGGTCAGCGCATGGCTTGGTACAACGGCTATCGCGCGACGCAGATGATCAACTACGACACCGACGGAACGACCACAGATACCTTCTATGGTGAACTAGGCGCGCCATCGTTCACCATTGAGTTGGGCACCTCGTTCTACGAGCCTTGCGACAGCTTCGAGCGTGACACATTCCCCAAGAACGTCGCCTCGTTGCAGTACGCGGCGCGGACGCTGAAGGCGCCCTATCAGTTGCCGCTCGGGCCTGACTCTGTTGATATCAAGCTTTCGGCGACCGTGGTGAAGCAGGGTGACCCCGTCACGCTGACAGCAACCATCGACGACGACCGCTTTCTCTATGACAAGGGCTTCGCCGGCAATCAGCCGCCCATGAAACACGATCCACAACCGATCAGGGGCGCCAATGCGTACGTGAACCTGCTTCCCTGGGACAGCGGCGCCAAAGCCATCGCGCTGAGTCCCGTAGCAGGCGCCACATTCGGCTCGGGGCCGAAGCTCGATGTATCGGGCACTATCGACACCTCGAAGTTTGCGCCCGGCAAACATCTCATCTACGTGCAAGGAGTCAACGGCAAGGACAAGGCAGGGCCGCCCGACGCCGTGTTTCTTGAAGTGCTCGCCAAGGATGCGCCCGAGCCATGCCCGCCGAAGCAGACGCTGTGATCGGGCCGTTCCATCCAAGCATTGTTTCCCGCAATCAAGGAGCACCTATGCAGATTCACACGATTTGGAGCGTTCGCTTCGCAGTCATTCTTTCACTTGCCGCGATGCTAAGCGCCTGCGGTGGCGGGGGTGGCGGGGCGAGCTTCATGCCCGCCGCCGGTGCGGGGCAGCCGGACATCATTGCACCAGTGATTCCACCACTACCGACCTCGGAACGCTGCACATCCTGAGCACCCGGCAAGGTAAACCGAGTCGGTGCAGCAAGGCGCCACCCGCAATCCGTGGAACTTTGTTTCGTACTTCCTCATGGGGCCCCCTGAAGTTTGTCCAACTCTGGGGGATCAGTTCAAAGCCGGGGCGCTTCAGATCAGAAACTGGGCCAGTTTCTTAGGTGGTGCCAAAGTAAAAGTGAGCCAGGTGTTCAACCTACCCTGCTATTTATTTAAGCAGCGAACCTCCCTTCGTAGTACGAGCTATCGTCGATCATCGAGCCGCCCCATCGACCCCGCCAAGATTGAAAGCCTCTTGATCTATGAAGCGCCCTAGGCTGCGCAGCAATGGAAGCAATTCGTCGACCGCATAGCCGCAGCCGGTACGACCTGGGTCCATCTGCTGGGCCTTCGCGGCCAGTTCCGGGGGGTGGCCCCCGCCCACTGCCAGGAGGCTTGCAAGCTGCGCATATCCGGGACGCCAAGCGCTCGCCAGAGGAAATACCTCGCGCAGGCTCGCAAGAATCTGCATGCCGGCGTGATCGAGATCACCAAAAAAGTACACCCGCGTAACCGCCAAACCACCCCGCACATCGCCGGCCGGCTCGAACAACCAGCCTTCGATCGCAGGCAATGTCGCCTCAGATGCCCGAGCCCGCAAGTACAGGCGGCAGCCGGCGCGAGTCCGTAACCTGCGGGCGCTGCCCCTGAATCCCGCTGCAAAGACCAGCAGGCTCTCGGCCCAAGCAGGAGCGCGGGCATCGGCCATGTGCTCGAACGTCACAAGGTTCTCGATGAACAGCACGTCCTTGAAGGCTCCCGCCCCGCCATCAGCCGCGTCGACCGGCGGCGCCAACAGCAACTGGATCGGCGCCTCGACAAACTGACCTGGTGCCGATCCAAGCAGCCGCAGCAGTTCTTCGCGATGGTCCAGCACTTTGGATCGTCCCTGGAAGGCGCGCGCAGAGGCCTCGCGCAGAGCCATCACCTGGCCCGACCGGCATAGGGTGGACAACGTGGAAAGGCTCCGCGTCGCTTCTTCGAGTGGCAGCCCCTCCATTGACACCAGGGGACTGCGAGTCAGATGGTCCAGCACAGCGGCAGGATCGACGGGTGCTTCATGTGGATGCGCTGCCCAGCGCTCCATCAAGTGCACACGCCATTGCTGCTGCCAACGCTGGGCCTGAGGGGTATATCCCGCCCAGGCCGCCAATGCCTCGAAATCGCACAGCTCCAAACGAGGTTTGCGATCGCTGAAGCTCGCGAACGCGCGCGGCGCGTCCAACAGCAAGGTGACCCACCCCGTCGCGCACAGGTCATCGAGCTGCCTGCGCAGCAACTGGATCTCGTCGGCGTCCACCGCGTCATGCAGTTCAGCCGCAGCCTTGCGATCGAGCGCCAACCGCACCGAACCCTGCGCCGTGCTGCGCTCCGCCTTGGCCAGCAGCAGCCTGCCCACCCGGAGCAGGAATGGGTGCGGCGAGGGCGAAGCAGTCGCCTGAGCCGGTACGGATGTATCCATGGTCAAGGTTGCGGAGTGTCAACGATACGGCTGCCGCTGCCTTCTTCCTGTGCTGGACCGGATGACGGGCGCCCCTCCACGGATCGGGATGCCTGCAACGCTGGGGGCTGAGCCGGCATCGCCTGCTGCTCCGACTGCCATTGGGCGCGTGCCGTCTCGCGGGCTCGTTCGGCATGCACCGCCCACAGCCGGGCCAGTGCCGGGCGATTGAGCGTCTTTTCCTGCGCCTCGCTGATGAACAACTCCTGGAACCCTGCGCCGCTCGGCCTCCGACCCATCACCTTGGAGAACGTGAACTCCTTGTCGAACTCCGGCTTGACCGCGCCCGACTTGGACGTCGGCATCGCGACCACCAGTTGCAGCCCGAGGGTCTGTGAAAGGAACTGCAGCACGTTGCGCGAGCGCGTCTCGTCCATCTTGGAAAACGCTTCGTCGCTCAGCATGAGGCGCAGCGCGGGCGCGCCACGGCGATCGCGACCGAAATGCCCGAGCGCATGGGCCAGTACGGCCGAGCGCACGACATAGAACGGCGTTTCGAGCTCACCGCCCGAGCCCGTACCCCAGGTGGACAGCCGCGTCGTACCCACCGGGCTCGTGCGCAGGATGTCATAGCGCCGGTAGTTCCGGTAGTCGGCCAGTTCGCGCAGCGCACGTTCGCTGGCGCCTTGATCGTTTGCCAGCAGCAGGCGGTGGATCTCTTGCGCGGTGGCTCGCTGTTCGTCGGTGAGCCGGGGCGAGGTGAAGATCGAGCCGCGATCTTGCTCCAGTCCCTCCACTGCGCTTTCCACAGCTTCGAAGAACTCCTGCACCTTCTGCATTCGCGGCACCCAGTCCCACTCCAGCTTGAAAGTGTCGCTGCCGAATCGGATGTCCTGCAGATGGCGATTGAGGCGCTGCAACGTCAGCGCGCCTTGCTTGACGTCGTCGCGCACCTTGAAGCAGAAGCTGCTGGTGAAGACGTGATTGAACTGGCCTTCTGCGTCGCGCAGCGCGCGAGCGTTGTCCGCCAAGCCGATGGCGCGTTGGCGCTGGGCCTGGTCGAGAATGGCGGCGCGGGTTCGCTCGACCAGGGGGAGCAGCTCTTCCAGGCGGTCGACGTTGCGCGGGGGATCGACCCAGGCAAAGCGTTCGCTGTCTTCGCGAGCCCCCGACAGATAGGTGCCCACGGCCTGAGCCAGTTCCCGCAAGGTGCGCGGCAAACCGTCGCGCAAGCTCTGTACCCGATGGCGCAGCGCATCCAGGCTCGTCTCGGATTCGGCTGCAAGGGCCAAGGCCTCGTCCAGAAGCTGTGTCTCCGTCGCCAGGGTGGGAACTGCACCCGCGAAGCGCGAGGCCCAAACCGTCGCGTTGGTGCAAGCGAGCTCCAGATCGGGCAAACGCTCGGTCAATCCCTTCTCTCGGCGTCGCAGCTCCGCGAGCTCCCTGTCCGTCGCCCCGACCTGCTTCAGTTCTTCATCGCGCAGGCCAGTGACGGTGCCGATACGGGTCTTCAGTGCTTTTTGCTCCGCCAGCAAGTCATCGATCGCAGACAGGTCCAGCGCTTTGAGCGCTTGCTCGGCATAGGCGTGCTGGGCCTGGCTCTCCAGCACCGCAAGCACCAAGGGGGTCAACGGCCTGAACACGGGGCCATTGAACATCCGGGTGATCGCTAGCAGGGACTGACGCAGGCCCTCCAAAGTCCGCGTCTCCGACGCCATCCGCGCCAGCTCATCCTCGCACCACTGTCGACGCCGCTGGCGTGCGGCCTCGCCGAAAGCCAGTTCGCCATCGGGCGCGCGGCAGGCAAACATGCCGTAGCCGCGGCTGCCAAGCCCCTCTTCCATGAGGCCCTGCGGGGTCCGTGCCAGCTCTTCCTCGCTGTCCACCTTGCGCACGCGCCCGTACTGCGCCAGCAGGAAAGCCTGCGCCACTGGATGGCGGCAAACCAGTTCGTGCAGGATGGCACGCGCCTCCAACTGGCGACCCTCCGTGTCTTCCATGGCCTTTCGGCCTTGCACGACCTTCGGCGAGCGCACGCGGTAGTGTTGCTTGACCAGCCGGGCACATCGCGCCTCCATGCCGGCCTCGACGATGATGGCGAAGCGATCTCCGCCCATGTAGCCCTCGATCGCGTTCTGCCAGCCCGTGCCGACGCGCGGCTCCACCAACTGAGCGAGCAGGTGGGGATGCGCCGAGGGGATTTCACGCTCGATCAGCGCCACCGCCTCATTTGCATCCTTCGGGCCCTGGACCTTGCCGGCCTGCAGCCGGCGAAGTTCTGCGTCGCGCTGTTCGGTATCGTCCTTGAGCTGGTTCAGCTGCACGCCCACGTCCGTCAAGGCCTGAAGCACGGCTCCTTGCACGGAATCGTCGCCCTCGTGGATGCCCTGGCTCAAGATGGCGAGTTGCGCGTCAAAGACCTCCAGCTCGAAGGCGGGCAGTTCCGCGTCGAGCATGCTTTCGCGCGCGTAAGCCCGCGCCATCGCCGGCCAGGGCTTAAGGATCAGCTGCGCCCCAGGCCGTAACGCCTCCACAGCGGTCGCCAGGGCCGGCACGCTTGAGAGGTCCAGTTTTAGCAGCTGCTCGAGCTGGCCCACCATTCCATCGATGCCGTGCGAAGCCTCTTGCACATGCCCCCAGTGCAGACGAAACTGGTCCGCTTGCAGCTGGATCTGGTTTTCCAGCGCCTGCTTTTCGCGGGCGACATCGCTGTCATCCAGGCGCTTTTCAACCCCTTTGAGCTGCTCCCGCAGTTGGGTCTGCTGCGCTTCGAGGGAGGCCAGCTTCTCCTGCAAGAGCGATTGTTTGTTGTCCTGGACAACGATCTGACGTTGTACCGACGCCAGCTCGTCCTGGGCTTCGCTGCGCGTGCGCAGCGCGTGGGCGATAGTGGTCGTGACGAAGCGTCGTGCCTCACCCAGAACCTGATCCGCGCTCGCTTGAGCGGCATCCAGCCGCTCGATACTCAATGCCAGCCGTTCGGCCTCCAGCTTGAGACCCGCGATGGAGCGCATCAGCTCGCGCATCTTGTCGAGGTCTTTGCTGAAGTCGTGTGGCTCCAGGATCTCGTCGCGCACCAGGTCGTGGACGTTTCCCAGTTCCTTATAGGCCATCGCCTTGACGACGGACTTCGCTGCGCGCGTGGCGTCGTGCTCACCCACCGCCGTCTTGCCCATCAACGCGCCATACAAGTGCTGCAGGTAGCCTCCTTTGTCGGGAAACCGTTGCACCACCGTGGCGGCCTTGTCCGCATCGGCCTGCAAGCGGTGCTTGAGCTCGACATACAGCTCCTTGAGCGGCAGCGGGGCCGGGGCGACTGCCTCTCCTGCTCGACGTGTCAGATGGTCCAGCGACAGAACCCGGCGTACGAGAAAGAACTGAGGTGCGCCCTGCTGAACGGCGCGTCGACCTTCCTCGAACGCCTCGACGCCTACCAGCGCAGTGAACGACTCGACCTGCTCGCCGGCGTGCTCGGAAGCCTGGAACACGATGCCGGCGTAACTGGTCGAGCGCGTACGAAGAAACACGCCATCCGCTTGCTGTCCCAGCGCGTAGGCAGCCAGGGTGCGCGGCTCCTTGCCGCCGCGCCTGCTCTGCGTGGACTCGTCCTGACCAATGTTGAACTGCACCACGTGCTGATGTGCCGCGGTCAGCACCGTCTGAATGGCGTCGAGCAGCGTGGATTTTCCCGAACCCGATTCGCCGGTCAGCAGCACGGCGTCCGCGAACGGCCATTCCCGGTCCTCCAGGGAACCCCAATGCCAGGTGAGCAGCTTGGCAATCTTCATGCTTCGCCTTCGCTTGACGGTTGACCGACAGGCGCCAGGGAAACCTGGCGCCCGACCAGCCGCAACGCATCTTCCAGCGCTTCATCGCTGACGAAACTCATGACCGGACGCAACACGGCCAGGCCCATCTGCATGTCTCCAGCATCGTCACCCTCCACGAAATTCAGCACGCGGTGCTTGCGCAGGTCGCGCAACAGGGCCATGCGTTCGCTGGCCGCATTGGGCAGCTTGTGGGCCAGAAGCGAGACCACCGTCTGTGACAGCTCCTCCAGGCTGATGGCCAGGCGCTCGTCCACCAACGGGCGGCGCCCTGTCAGTGCCTCGGTGTACAAAAAACGCAAGGCGATCACCGCAGCCACGAAGTCCCGCGACAGGCGGGCGCGCAAACGACGCACCCCCTCTTCCTCGTCATCGCCGCCGCCCTCGCCTGGCGGGTACAGGCGCAGGAGTTGGGCGTCGCTGTCATGAACCAGAACGAAGCCGATGCAGGCGAACCATTCGCGAAGCAGTTGCTCACATTGGATGGCGTCGTCGTACAGCGCGGCCTCCGGCCGCGAAGACTCACGCCACACCACACCGCTGGCCAGCAGCCGGCCTGCCAGTTCGGCAAAGCGTGCGGGTTTGACGTTGCCGGCGCCCTCGGACGCCAACCGTCCCTCGATGTATTGAGACAAGGATTGCAGCATGGTGTGCTCAGCGCCCGCCGCCCCTCGGTCCGGAACTCACCTCTGCCACGTCCCCCACGCTCCTTTCGCCCACTGATTCGACGCGCAGTTCGTAGTCATCGGCCTCAAAGTAAGGCGTGCGTACCTGACCGGCCGTCTTACGGGCCTGCAGCAGTCCGCGGCCCTCGGCCGAGCGCGCAGCACCCACGGCGTGCAGCAGGCAGACGGCGTCCTCGGCTGTTTCCACTGGCAGCGACGCCAGCGTGATAGGCCTGCCCCGCATGTGCGCCAACAGGGCTTGAAGCACCTGTTGATCGCTGAAGGCAAACGCCTCCGCTTCGGCCCGGCGCAGCAGCGCATTCATGCGGCTGGCCGCATCCACAACCAAAGGCGCCAACGCCACGGCCTCGGCTTCGCGGTCGCGCACGGTCCAGCGCAGCACGCCGCCGGGCAGGCGGATCTCAGTCGTTGCCAGGCGTCGGGCCAGGGTGTCGAGCAGCGCGTCCCGGGAGGACCCCGACTGTTCCTTCAGCCAGGCCATGGTGCGGCCCAAGGGCGACCCGGCACCATAGTCCAGGGACAGCGCCTGGCGCAACAAGCTGGTGAAACGACGCACGTAGTTGCTCATCTCCGAGCGCAGCATCGGCAGTTTCAGGCTGCAGGCGGCCTCGACCATGCTTTCGACGCGGTCCGCGAGCCACAGCATGGGACTGCGACCCTGTGCCGTCTCTTCCAGCCATGGCGCGCGCTGCAGCAGGTGGGCGTCCACCGAGGCACGTTGCTCGCCGTCCAGGGCGCGCACCTCCTCCAGGGCCTCGTTGATCTGGCCGCGATGCCGCTCGGCCGAATCTGCGACCAGCCGCACCGCATATTCGCGCGCGAAGCGCTTCTCGATGAAATCATTGAATTCGTTCCAGGCCACCTTCTGTGCCAGCGCCTCACGCGTCAGGCTCTGGATCAGGTGGCGGAAGTACTCGATGTCGTCTTGGAGGTCTTGCACCACGCGGCTGGCGAACTCGTGCGCATCCAGCAGCTCATCGGCATCTCGGGTGGAAAGAAAGGCCGCGATCGCCTTACGGGCCGAGCGCATGTTGCGCTGACGGGTCTTGGCGCGGGAGTCGTCAAGATTGGCGAAGGTCTCACTGAAGGCTTTGCCCGCGCGGCTGAGCTTGAGCGTCGGCTTGAGATCGATGGGATCGCGGTAGTCTTCCAGCCAGCCATGCTCCTTGAGCTTGCGCAGCAAATCGCTGGCATAGGCACGCTCGTCCTCCGCGCGCACGGTCTGTCCAGCCTCAAAAGCTAGGCCACGCAAGGCCGGACTGACAAGCGCATGCTGGATCACCTCGAGTACGAGCTCACGCGTCAGGACCTCGGCATAGTCAGCGTTCGCCCCGTGAACACGTTCGTGCAGGGCGCGCAACACGGCGGCGCAAAGCTCACGGTTGTCATGCGTCAAAGGCCGGAAAAAGTGCTCGCGAGGAGGATTGAAGAACATCATCTTGTTACGGCGCCGGCGCAGAGCGCCTGGAAAACCCTGATCTACGAACTGCACCGCCACTCAACGTTCGATCGGAGGCACAAGAGTTTGCGCCATCGTCGAAGCGATCGCTCACGGGGACTCGTGCGGGTCGAATCGCCGACGCGCCTTGATCAAATTGACGCAGCGCCGGAAGGAAACGGAGCCGGCTCCGCGAGCCTCGGCGCGTTTTCACGTTCCGGGATAGCCGAGAGGCTGGTTGGAGGAGGATATCCCTCCTCGGATCGCGGGTGGGCGGGGCATTGGTCCTGGCACAGGCAGCACGGACGAGCAGCGCGACGTAACCCAGACGATCCCGGACGTTGTCGCGCGGAGAGGCGATAGCCAGCGGGCGACGGGCCCGCCGCCAAGCGGGTACTGCGCCGACCCGTGCCACCCGCACGAGCCGTACCGAACAGGCGATCCTCGACCGTTGATTTGTCATCCAACGCAACCCTCATGGAGCCCTCTCTCCTCGGTGTCCTTGTGGCGACCTGCTTCGCCCGGAGGCGGGTCGTGAACTGCCGAGCCGATGTTTTCGAGATGGTAGTCGCTCCCGCCCCTGGGAGTGGGCGATGGCCATTCAAGTGTGCCGCATCGGTTTCAGGAGTGCCGAGGGGTCCAGGCCGCAACGGCATTGCACCTGCGCCCTACCGAGCTGCTCGGAAGCCGACTACGCCGTCCCTGTCCACCCACTGACGCGGAGGCGCGAGGCTGAACCCAACGCTTCGTGTCTCCAATACAGCGAGAGGATCATGCAAACACCCGACCTTTTCGCCCAGTTCTTCCGCAACGGCTGGGAGAGGTGCGCTGCACCGTCACCCGCGCTGGATCGAATGGCACCCTGGTTGGCCGCGCGGCAATTTGCCGGGGCGATAGCGTCAGGTTCACGCTCACCGACTCGGGCGTCCACAAGTTCCGCTTAAAACTCCTGGAAGCCTTGAAGGCCGATGCCTTCAGATGGATCGCCGAAGAGGAGCCCGACCTGGCTGCATAGACCGTCGGCGACAGACTTCAGCAGCGGGCAGGACCCAGTTTTTCAGCAGCACGCCTCCTTTTTCTTGCGCTGAACTGGTGGCCGGCAGGAAAAACCAGCCACGTCGAAAAACGGAGACGCCAATGACTGGTGAACCTCGAAGGAAACGCCGAGCTACAGGCTGATCGCCCTTGGCAAGGCACGAGGCGCAACCATGGACCGCCCTCGTTGGTCAAGGTGCGAGGCAACTGCAGGATACGGTGATCGCAGCAGACTGCTCAGGCGAGGAGGCGCAGCCCCCTCGACGAGGCATACGCCCGTTTTTTGATCAAATTTGGGCTAATGCATCCGCGGCATCAGAGGATGAAGGATATGGCGTTCATCGTCACGGTTGTATGGCTGTCCCACTCCTCGCCGGTCTCTTGGGGTGTTCCAAACATTCTGAACTCCTCCGTCGACGAGCTGCGCGCTGTGCGATGAGCCGACGGCGCTACGGCTGGCGTTGTCGGGTACGGGGGGTGATGTTGACATCGGCAATGCCGTTGCTGGGACCGAGAGTTGCGAACCTCGCCCGAGAAGGCCTCAGATCCGCCTGAGGAAGGCACCTGCTTGGCACGCGTGTCGGCAAGACCACTTCAAGTCGATCAGAAAACGGAATTTTATTTCACGATAAATCCTGATCAAATATATCGAATATGGCGATCGTATGTGAACTTTGTCACGAGCGCGTTCTCGAAGCCAACCTAAACGCCTACGGAAATTGGTTGTTTTTCCATCGTTACTGAACATAACGATATTTGCGATGATCTTTTCAATGAAGATGGCGCCTTCAGGACCGTTATCTTTATGCCAACCCGCAAATCTTCGCACGATTCCCTTTTAGTAGCGCTTGAGCTAATAGATCACAGTGTGGATCGTCTTGCCCTGGCCGAATTTCCAGAACTACGCTCGAAGCTTGGAAGCGCGATGGCTCAGATACTCGAGGTGATTGACTCGCTCCGTAGAACGACGTCTGGTGTTCAATACAGCTCGGCCATAGCCAAACGCCTAGAGGAGTCCCAACTGACCATCTTCACAGAATGTATGTTGGAGGTGCAAGAATTGGAGGCCAAGGGAGAAATTACGGCTGCTATTGAGCGCTGCACTTGGTTTTTGGCGGCTTCCGGATCAATCAAGCTCCGTTCGCTCACCCGAAATGAACTCCATCGATTAAAAAATCTTAGCGGCGCGTCGCGATAAACGAATAAAAGGTCTTGCCCACAAATTTCGAAATTACGCGCTCCCGGCCTAGATCGTGGCCGCGCGGAAATCCAGCCAGACTCGATAAATGCGCCGCCGGCCCGGCCGTACCCTGTCACGAACATCCGCGACACCTGCGAGGGCGAGTTCGTCCGAAGCCTTGCAGAACAATGAAAGTTCCACGCCTTGAACCGCCCCGGATTTGAACTGCCCCCAGAAGTTGGACAAACTTCTGGGGGCAGTTCAAATCCGGGGCGATTCACTAAGTGTAAAGCGCCAAGCGGTTGTTTCTTGACGAGTTGAGTCTGGAGATAGGCGCGATGCCGCCAATGTCGCTATGCGGGCGATGCCAGTTGTAGTGGTGCTGCCAGTCAGCCAAGGCGTCGGTTCGGTGGGCTGAGTTCTGGAGGATCCAGCTCAGCGTTGGTGAGCGCCAGCCTCCGGGGCGCCTCGATGCACCAAGCTTTCTGCCAGCCGGGTCTGCACCAGTCGGACCGGTTGGGGTCAACCGTCGACCGTGCGGGAGGCCGCCAACGCAGTAGGCGCGAAGGCTTTACCCAATGATGATGAGCAACGAATCGCCGGAGGGTGAGAGGCGCTCGAACTCGCACTATCGGCTGCCATCAGGCCCTTGCAGGCTTGAGTGCAGCGAATTTCCGTCTAAGGCCTTCACCGGTAGGGGCGCGCGTGGGTCACGCCGCCGTCCACTACGAGCGTGGCACCCATCACGTAGTCTCCCGCGCGCGATGCCAGAAATATCGCTGCGCCGGCGATGTCGTCGGGCGTACCGATGCGCCTGGCCGGAATGTGCCCCGACAACGCCTCACCATGGTCGCGAGCATTGCGGTTCATCTCTGAGGGAAATGCTCCCGGCGCGATGGCGCTGACAGCGATGTTGTCCTGCGCCAGACGCATTGCCATGCGTCGCGTCAGGTGAACCAGTCCTGCCTTGCTTGCAACGTAGGAGTAGTTCTCCTGAGGATTGAGCCCGATGCCGTCAGTGGAAGCAATGTTGATGATCTTCCCCACCCGTGCCCTGGCCGCTGCGCGCAGCGGTCCGGCGAGCGCCTTCGTCAGAAAGAAAGGTGTCTTGAGGTTCAGGTCGACCACCTTGTCCCAACCGTTCTCGGGAAACGAATCGAAGTCTTCCCCCCATGCAGCCCCGGCGTTGTTGACGAGGATGTCCAGCGTCGACTCGTGATGGGCATAAGCCTCGGCCATCGCCTGGCAGCCCGCGACGGTGGACACGTCGTGCGGCAGCGATACGCAATGACCCGTTGCCGCGAGTTCTCGCGCGGCAAGGTCGCAGGCCTCGGCCTTCCGCGCGCTGATGTAGACGCGTGCGCCCTGCGCCAGAAAGCCCTCGGCGATCATGCGGCCGATGCCTCGCGAGCCACCGGTGATAAGCGCCGTACGACCCTGCAGCGAAAAGAGATCTTGGGCGCTCATGGCGACGCCACCGCTGCGCTGGCGCTCATGGACGTACCTTCTTCGGCGGGCTCTGCGAGACGAGACCGCCGCACATACGCCGTTCCTTCGAACAGGCGCCGCGCGGTGCGCGTGAAGTGAACTTCGCGCACCTCCCATTCGTTCTCCTCTGCATGCTCAACATTCGCAAAGATCTTGAGCACCCCGCTTGGATGACCGATGCGAATGCGCGTCGGGCCGGCATGCGTGCCTCGCGCTTCCGCTGGAATCGTTCCTGCGATCTGCGCCGCGACCGAAAGGCAGACCGAGCCGCCGCCCGGGAACGCCTTATGCATCGCGCCACCGTTGAGCACCATGCGCGCGACGAAGTCGATTTCCGCTGACTGCACGACGCGGTCGCCGGCAATGGTCCGATAGTCCTGCGCCTCGCTGATCAGAATCTGGTACGGCGTCAGGAACCCCGTCGAAGGAAGATTGCAACGTTTGGCGACCCAGCGCCTCACCTCTTCGGCCATCTCGTAGACCTCGGGGCCGACTTGGTCGGGCAGTTCCGTTCCCGTGATACCCAGATCCGCCGCGCGGATGAAAACGCACGCGGTACCCACGTCGACCACGGACACCGGTATCTCATGGCCGAGCTTCGAAACGTGGACCCAGTCGCGCGTCTGCCCCGTGGGCAGCAGTTTGCCAGTCGTAGCGCCACTGGTGTCAGAGTAATCCAGCGCCACCTCGGCACCAGTGCCCGGCACGCCATCCACTTCGCTGTCCCCTTCCACGCGCGGCTCGCCATCGACGCATTGCACGGTCATCCGGAGAATCTTGCCGGTGTTCGTGTTGTGAACCCGAACGGTGGTGACGGGTTCCTGCACCGGAACCAGCTTTTCCTGCAACGCATAAACCCCCGTAGCTGACGAAATGTTGCCGCAGACGATCTCGAAGCTGACCGTCGGCTGATCGATGCCGATCTGGACGAAGGTGTAGTCGATGTCTGCATCGGGGCGCGACGGCGGCCCGATGATGGCGCACTTGCTCGTCAGGATGTCGGCGCCGCCTAGCCCATCGATCTGGCGCACATCTGGGCTGCCGAACAGAGCCAGCAGGAATCGAAGGCGCGCATCCGCATCGGCGGGCACATCTTGCTGCGCGAGGAAGACGGCCTTGCTGGTGCCACCGCGCATCAAGGTGACCGGTACGTTGATTTGTTCTTTCATCGGCCCAGTATGCAGTTGCATTCGGCCCGCCGTCCTTTCAGTTTGGCTGACCATTGTTTAGCCGGTCTGCTTGCTTCGGATGCTTTAGCGCCGCTAAAGAATGCCGAGCAGAAATCCAATGACCACGACAGTCTGCGTCTCGATACTTCCTGTCGCTGTGGCCAGTTCCACACGAACAGGAGACACCTTTTGAAGATCATCAAGCGAACGGAATCCCCTTTCCGCGACACCCCCGGCGGCATGGTGCTTGTCGCCACACGCGTGGCGAGCCAGCCACCCCAGTTCCCGCCGCTCGAATTCGTTCACAACGACCAGAAGGTTGAAGAGATCGAGCTCGGCCCCACAGGCTCCCTCTACAGCTTCACGATCGTCCACCCCGGCAAGGAGAAGCAGCCCTATGGCCTGGCCATGGTCGACTTCGCGCCCGGCGTCCGTGCGTTCGGGCGACTGCTGTTCGGCAACCAGCCGCCCGCCATCGCCAGCCGCCTGCGGGTGGTGCCCTTCACGCTGCCGGACGGCACCCCCGACTATGCCTTCCAGGAGTAATACGAGATGAAGCAGCCACTGATCACCGGCGTCGGCATCACGGACTTCGGACGCTTTCCTGAATTGACCGAAGAGGCCATGGCCCAGGCAGCAATTCTCGACGCCCTGACCGATGCCGGCACGCAGCTTTCGGAGGTGCAGGCGTTCTACTGCGGCAACGCGCTCGGAGCCATGCTGCCCGGCCAGCGTACATTGCGCGAGCTGCACGTCGACGGCGGCGCTGTCTACAATGTGGACAACGCTTGCTCCAGCGGCGCCACTGCGTTGAATCTCGCGCTGCAGGCGCTCAAGGTGGGCCAGTACGACACCGTGGTGGTGTTCGGCATGGACCACCTGAGCAGCCTCGGCGGGGGGCCGCTGCAGCTCAGCCAGAAGGACTGGAACAACCGGCGCGGAATGATCATGCCGGCCCTGTACGCCATGCGCGCCAGGCGGTACATGCACGATCACGGCCTTACGCTTGAGACGCTGGCGGACATCTCCGTCAAGAATCGAAAGCACGGCGTCCTGAATCCCATCGCCACGTTCGCCAAGCTGGCGAGCCGCGAGGAGATCTTGGCGTCCCGCCCTGTGGCCGAGCCGCTCACTCTGCTCCAGTGCTGCCCCGCAGTGGTCGATGGGGCGGCGGCGCTGGTGCTCAGCACCAAGCCTTCCAAGGGCGTCGCAACGCCGGTCCGAGTGCTGGCGTCGGTGGTGCAATCTGGCTTGTTCGAGACCGCACCGGTCGACATGACTGAGGCCGAGATCACAGCGCGCGCCGCCAGGCTAGCCTATGAACAAGCCGGCATCGGACCGCAGGATCTCAGCCTGCTGGAGGTGCACGACGCATTCACCATCTCCGAACTGCTCTACTACGAGGCCCTCGGACTTTGCAGCCGAGGCGATGCGGCGAGCCTCCTGCAAAGCGGTGCGACCACGCTTGGCGGACGCGTGCCGGTCAACCCCAGCGGCGGACTGATCGCCAAGGGGCATCCGCCCGGGGCGACAGGTGTCGCACAGGTCGTCGAAGTCTGCGAGCAACTGCAAGGCCGTGCCGGCGCAAGGCAGGTCCACGCGGCACGCATCGGCCTCACGCAGGTGACAGGCGGAGGCATCTGGGGCGTGGACCACGCCGCCTGCTCCATCAACATTCTTTCGCTTTGATCGCAAGTACCATGAACCTTACAAGCACAAGCGCGCCTGCATCGCTGCACGGCCTCGTTGCCGTCGTGACCGGTGGCGCCAAGGGCATCGGCCTCGGCATCGCCCGCGAGCTCGCACAGGCCGGATGCCGCATCGCGCTCTGGGACTTTGATGAGAAGGCGCTGGACGGAGCAGAACAAGCCCTTTCGGGCGAAGGCTTCAATGTGCGGACCTTCAAGGTCGACGTCAGCTCGGTGGAGCAGGTGGAGGCGGCCGTGGCCCGGCTTCTCGCGTCTCATGGCCGCATTGACATCTTGGTCAACAACGCAGGCATCGGTGGCGACAAGCTCGTCTCCAAGATGGATCTCGCATTCTGGACCCGCGTGATCGAGGTCAACCTTCATTCGCAGTTCATCTGCTCCAAGGCGGTACTGGCGCAAATGGCGGAGAACCGGTTCGGCCGCATCATCAACATCGGCTCGCGCGCATGGCTGGGTAACCGCGGCCAGGCGGCCTACGCCGCCTCCAAGGGAGCGGTGGTGAGCCTGACACGCTCGCTGGCGCTCGAATATGCGCGCAAGGGCATCACCGTGAACGCCATCGCTCCCGGCATCGTGGAGACGCCGCTGTTCGAAACGCTGACCGAGGAAGTCCGACAGGGCCTCCACAAGACCGTACCGATGGAACGCATCGGCCAGCCCGAGGACATCGGCCGCGCCGTCCGGTTCTTCGCGGAACCCGGCTCGAGCTACGTCACCGGCCAGCTGCTGTACGTCTGCGGCGGGCGCAGCCTCGGCAGTCCCTCCGTATAGCGCGTCGACATCACGACATGAGCAATCCGACAAGACGGAAGATCGCATGCTTGCCAATGCATTGAGCGGTTTGAAAGTGATCGACTTCACGCAGGTGATGGCTGGTCCGACCTGCACGCTGTGCATGGCCGACCTGGGCGCCGACGTCGTAAAGATCGAAGCGCCTGTCGGCGATCTTTCGCGAGCCCTTTCGCCCTGGGTCCATGGCGAGGGAGTTGCCTTCATGGCGCTCAATCGCAACAAGCGCAGTGTGGTGCTCGATCTCAAACAAGCAACGCACTTGCAGGCGGCGCAGGCGCTGGTCGCGCAAGCGGATGTGCTGGTGGAGAGCTTTCGCCCGGGCGTCATGGCGCGCTTGGGGCTGGACTATGCTGCGGTGTCGGCGGACAACCCGCGCCTCATCTACTGCTCGGTCTCAGCGTATGGCCAGCACGGCGCCAGCAAGGATCTTCCCGGGGTCGACGGTGTGCTTCAGGCCGTGAGCGGCCTGATGAGCGTCACCGGCGCACGCGATGGGGAGCCGTGCAAGGTGCCGGTGCCGGTGGTCGACTTGGTCACAGGGTCGCTGGCGGCCATCGCAGTCCTGGCCGCCCTCGCGGACCGGCAACGCACAGGACACGGGCAACACGTCGAAGCCAGCATGTTCGCCAGCGCCATCGCGCTTCAGCACGTGAGTTTCGCTTCCTACTTCGCGGACGGCGTTGTGCCCGGACCGCAAGGGCATGCAGCGCCATATTCGACTCCGAATGAGGCCCTGCGCTGCGCTGACGGATGGATCATGGTGGCCGCCTATCACCCCGCACGGTGGCAGGCCTTGTGCTCAGCCATCGGGGCACCGGAACTGGCCTGCGATCCACGGTTCGCCGACAACAAGAGCCGACTCCAGCATCGCGAGACACTGCTGCGCCTGCTCGAAGGGCGCATGCTCGCGCAGCCCCGCGCCTTCTGGCTGGAGAGGTTCGCAGCCGTCGACATCATCTGCGGCCCCATCAACAACTACGCGGAGGTGGCGCAGTCAGCGCCTTTCCTCGAAGCGGCCCTCGCGGAGCAGCTGCAGCACCCGACCGCCGGGCCGATGACGCTGCCTCGCAGCGTCATCAGCGCCGTCGGCGAGCGGCCGCGGGCGAGACGTCCAGCCCCCACCCTGGGCCAGCACACCCGTGAGGTGCTGGCCGAACTCGGCATGTCAGCCGCAACCATCGATGCGGTGATCCCCCTCAGCCCTTCACAGAATTGAGCACAGCTATGCCCATCCTGAAGACCGTCCAGAACGGCATCGCAGTCGTCACCCTGAATCGGCCCGAAGCCATGAACTCCATCGACCCGGAATCAAACGAGCAATTGCTCGAGATCTGGGACGAGGTGTCGAACAACGAGGACATCCGCGTGCTGGTCCTCACGGGTGCGGGCGAGCGCGCCTTCTGCACAGGCGCGGACCTCAAGAAGACCATGCCGCCCGCCGACAGCGCAGCCCGGCAGGTCTTTCGCTGCGGCACCGGGCATTTCAACTTCGGCACGCTGCAGACAGACAAGCCCGTCATCGCCGCCATCAATGGCTACGCTCTGGGCGGCGGGCTGGAGCTGGCCTTGCTGGCGGACATACGCATCTGCTCTGACAACGCCCAGTTCGGCTTGCCGGAAGTGCGGGTCGGCAGCATCCCGGGCGCCGGCGGCACGCAGCGTCTTATCCGCGCAATCGGCCAGTCGGACGCGATGTGGATGCTGCTCACCGGAGAACGCATCGACGCCGCGGAAGCGCTGCGCATCGGGTTGGTCAGCAAGATGGTGCCCTTTTCCGAATTGCAGCAATCAGCCATGCAGCTCGCAGGCGCGATGGCAGCCAATGCCCCGCTCGCGATGACCGCTGCAAAGCGCCTCGCGATGAATGGACGCGAGCTGCCACTGGCAGGCGGGCTGGCCCTGGAGCGCCAGGCCTTCGGGCTGCTCAGGGATAGCGAGGACCGGCTGGAAGGGCGTCGCGCCTTCGCCGAGAAGCGCCACCCCGTTTTTCGCGGCCGTTGAAACTCCTTGCCCGGAAGACGAATGCGCCTCTGGACAAGCCTTCGATTTGCTCGCACGCACGATTCGACACTCGAACAACCGATGTGAGCGTTCTCCTGGAGCAGCTCTTGAAGACACCGCGTACCGCCTGGCTCAACAACCTCGCACTTATCGTTGCCGCGTTCGTCGGCGCAGCACCGGCCCTCGGGCAGCAAGCCGACCGTCCACCCGCCAGGATCCTGGTTGGCTTCTCGCCCGGCGGCACGCTCGACGTGGTGACGCGCGCGCTTGCAGATCAATTGCATGGCCCGCTTGGTCGCACCGTGGTGGTGGAAAACAAGCCGGGCGCGGGCGGGAAGATCGCGATCGATGCGATGCGGGCCGCCCCTGCCGACGGGAGCGTGGCGATGCTGTGCCCCGACTTCTTCACATCGATCTACCCCTTCGTCTTCAACAAGCTCAACTACAACCCGCAGAGAGACATCCTGCCGGTATCGACGGTGGTCGAGTTCCCAATGGCGCTGGCCGTGCCCTCCTCTTCGCCCGTCAAGACCTTCGGCGAATATGCCCCATGGGTACGTGCGCATCCGGACAAGGCCAACTTCGGCCACGCCGCATCGGGCGGCCCGACGCATTTCCTGGGACTTCAGATCGCTAGGATCATCGGGACACCGCTGCAGGACATCCCTTTTCCGGGTGCGGCGCCCATGATCGTGAATCTGACTGGCGCCAATGTCGCGGCGGGCACGTCCACGGTCGGAGACTTTGCACAGCACCACGACGCTGGCAAGCTGCGCGTGCTGGCTGTCACCTCCGCAGAGCGCTCGCCGCTGCTGCCGAACGTGCCGACCTTCGGCGAACTCGGCCGCAAGGAACTCACCGCGGTCGGGGTGCTTGCTATATGCTTGGCACCTGGCACGCCCGCCGGGGTGGTCTCCGAGTGGAGCGCCGCCGTGCGCACGGCGGCTGCCACCGAACAGTTCTCGGGCAAGGTTCGCAAGCTCGGCTTCATGAACACGGGAAGCTCGCCCTACGAAGCGCGCGCCCGGTTCGCCGAAATGCGCGGGTTCTGGGAGCCGATCGTCAAGGCCTCGGGATTCAAAGCCGACTAGGCGATGGCGCGCTGCTCGCGGCGCCCCTAGCGCACCGAGCGGATCCAGTCCCGAAAGAGCCGAACCGGCGCCGTGGCCGCTTTCAACGGGTCGCAGACCAGGTAGTAGCCGAGCTCTGTCTTCGCGACATGGTCCACCGCAACCACGAGGCGCCCGGTGCGCAGGTCGTCTTGCACGTAGGCCCGCTGCGCCATCGCCACGCCCAGGCCGTCCGCTGCAGCCTGATAGCACAACGCGGCATTCGCCAACGCGATGCCCGGCAGACTTGGAGTGTTCAGCAGGCCGGCCGAATCGAGCCACAGCGGCCAGGCTTGAGGGCGCAGCATGGAGTGCAGCAGGTCGGCTCGCAGCAGATCGCTAGGCTCCTGGAACTGTTCCGCCAGGCCGGGTGTGCAGACCGGGACGAACTCATCGTCGAAAAGGTGGTCCAGCTCGACATCGGCCCACTCGCCCATCCCGTGCCGAATCGCGCAGTCCGCGCCTTCAAGCCGGATATCATCCGCCAGTGCAATCGTTGCGATCTCCAGCGCGATGTCGGGATGAAGCGCATGGAAGCCGTGCAGGCGGGGAACCAGCCAGCGAATGGCGATGCTCGGAGGCACCTTAAGACGTAGCCGCTGCTCCCGCTGGCTGTCTGCCAGGTCGCCCAACGCTTCGTGCAGTCGATCGAACGCGTCGCAGACGCGGGTGGCGAGTCGCTCGCCCACCGCGGTGAGTTCGATCTCGCGACCGGCCTTCTGGAAAAGTTGCACGCCCAGTCCCGTTTCAAGCTGCTTGATCTGCTGGCTCACGGCTCCTGGCGTGACGTGGAGCAACTGCGCGGCTCGCGACACGCCTTTGGCCCGATACACCGCATCGAACGCCCGCAGGGGGCTCAGGAGTGCGCGAAGGTTCTGCATGACAGGATGAGACTGCCGGCGCACTCAATGCGCGCTGAGGCGGCAGCTGCCTCCACCGCACTCGCATGGATTGGCTTCAGCACTTCTGGATACCGATGGTGCGGTTCAAAAGATCCTCTTCTTCGCGCAGGGCCGCTGCGGAGCCGGAATAAGCGGCTACGCCCCGCTCCAGCACGATGACGTTCGTGGAGAAGTCGAGAACGACGTCGACGTGCTGCTCCACAAGCACGCAGCCAACTCCGAGCCGGTCGCTCATCCGGACGATGGCATCCATCAGTTCCTCGCGCACCATGGGAGCAAGGCCTTCCAGCGGCTCGTCGAGCAGAAGGATGCGCGGCTGGCCGACGAGTGCCCGTGCCACGGACAGCATCTGCTGTTCACCGCCTGACAGTTGCGTGCCACCGTTGCGCCGGCGCTCCTTGAGTCGCGGAAACAGGGCGTAGATCGGTGGCAGAGCCACGCCGGCCGACCGCCCCTGCAGGCCCGACAGCAGGTTCTCCTCCACCGTCAGCGAAGGAAAGATGTCGCGGCTCTGCGGCACGTAGCCGAGCCCAGCCCGTGCGCGCGCATGCGTCGTGGCGCTGCCGATGTTGTTGCCGCCGAAGTGGATCCGGCCCTGCATCAGGTCGGCCAAGCCGATCGCGGTTGCCAGCGTAGTGGTCTTGCCGGCGCCGTTTCGCCCGATGAGGCCCAGACGTTCCCCTTCGCGCACGCTGAAGCTGAGATGCTCGACGACCGGCACACCGCCGTAGCCGGTCGTGACATCGTCGAACCGGAGTTCAATGGGTTCCTTGGGCATGGCCGTCTCGTCCGAAATAGATTTGCTTGACTTGTTCGTTGGCGGCGACTTCTTGCGGCGTGCCTTCGACCATCACCGCACCGGCAACGAGCACGATGATGTGCGAAGCGAACCGGAACACCAGGTCCATGTCGTGTTCGATGAGCAGCACAGACAGTTCCTTCGGCAGGCTCTCGATGGCGTTCATGATGCGACCGCCTTCTCCTTGCGGCACACCCGCGCCGGGCTCGTCCAGCAGCAGAACTTGCGGCTTCATTGCGAGCGCCAGAGCGATTTCAGCAAGCCGCTGTTCGCCGAGCGCGAGGTGTCCTACGACCCGGTTCGCGTAGGGATGTAGGCCGAGCATGCCGAGCGTCTCATGGACCTCGTCGCGAACGCGCGCGGAACGCGCCGGCGAGGGCCACCACTGCATCGAGGCCCGCAGCCGCTGCAGCACCGCGACCCGGACGTTCTCCGCCACGGTCAGGTCCTTGAACAATCGGCTGATCTGGAACGTGCGAACGATGCCGCTGCGCACGCGTGCGTACTGCGGTAGCTGGACGATCGAGCGGCCGTCCAGTTGGATGTCCCCAGACTGCGGGCGCATCGCCCCACTCAGCAGGTTGACCAGCGTCGTCTTGCCTGCCCCATTGGGACCGATCAGCGCCGTGCGCGCACCCTGCGGCAGCGAGAGCGTGACGTTCTGCGTGACGGCCAGGCCCCCGAAGGAATGGCAAAGGTTCTGGGTTTGCAGCCGATGGGTCATCGCGTTCCCCCGCTGCCGCCCAACCGCTTGGCGTACGCTACGGCCCGGTCTAGAAGTCCGATGAGGCCTTCCGGCAGGACAATGAGCACGACAATCAGCATCGACCCGATGACGAACAGCCAGTGATACGGATTCAAGGTCGATGCGATGTGATGGATCGTCATGTACGCGACGGTGCCGAGCACCGCACCCGCCAGGCGGCGCGTGCCCCCGAGGACGATCATGACCACCACACCCGCGGACGTCGTGAAGTCCAGCATGAAGAGATTAGCCACCTTGCTGGTCTGTGCCGTCAGGGCTCCTGCCAGCCCCGCCACGACGCCGCCGACGGTGTAGACGGCCAGCAGGTGCAGATACACGCGCCCGCCCAACGCCTGGACGCGTCCCGGGTCCTGTCGTATGGCTTTGGCCGTCAAGCCAAAAGGTGATTCAACCAGGTTGCGCACGAGGAAAAACATCAACACCAGCGCGCCCAGCGCGTAGAAATAGCCGGTGTGACCCATGAAGTTGAACTCCCAGATACCGAACAGCGGAGCGACCTCGAAGCCGGCAAGTCCGTCGTCGCCACCTGTGAGCCATCTGGCCCAATTGGCGAGCTCGAGCAGCAACTGCGCCACCGCGATGGTGAGCATGACGAGCGTGAGCTTGGTCGAGCGCAGCATGACTGCACCGCTCAGCAGCGCTATCAGCCCTCCGCCCAGCCCGCCGAGCAGCAGCCCGATGATGGGATCGGACGTCAGATACAACGCGGTCCAGCCCGCGACGTAGGCACCTGCGCCGTACAACGCGGCCTGGCCCAGGGTCGCGATGCCCGCCTGTCCGAGCACGAGGCTCAGTGACAGCGCAAAGATTGACATCGTCGCCATGTTAGTCAGCAGTCCAAGGTCCTGCGGGAACACCACGAAAGCCAGCAACCCCGCGAGCGTCAGGACGATCTCGGCGCGAAATTGCTTCCACGGGCGTACGCGCGCTGGCGTCGCCATCGCCATGGGCGGAATCACTGCGCTCATGCCTGCCTCCCGAACAGCCCCTGTGGGCGAACCAGCAAGACGATAATCATCGTCAGGAAAAAGGCAGCCGATGCAAGCTGCGGAACCATGTATTTCATCGAGGTCTCCACGATGCCGAGCAGCAACGCTGCGAAGAAAGAGCCGAACAGATTTCCGTTGCCTCCCACGGCGACAACCGCCAGAAGGATCACGAGATATTTGGAGGCGTAAGTCGGCTCCATTGGCAGCATCTCTGCCCCGGCGATGCCGCCCAGCGCCGCGAGCGCGGCACCGATCGCGAAAGTCGCCGCATAGATCCTGGTCGTGTCGATGCCGATGGCCCGCGCAATCGGCGCGTTGTCGACCGCAGCGCGTACCCGGATGCCAAAGGATGACCGGTCCACGCTCAGCCACAGGACGCCGACGACCGCAAGCCCGCAGGCAACGACGATGAGCCGATGGCGGGGAATGGAGCGAAACCCCAGGTCCACCGACCCGCCGAATGCCTCAGGAAGCGCGACGGATGTCACCGACGATCCGAACATCAGGTTGACCGCAGCCGTCGCGACGAACATCAGGCCGATGGTCACCAGCATCTGGTCGAGATCGTCGCGCCGGTAGAAGCGGCGCAGCAGGATGCGCTCGAAAAGCACCGCCACGAGCGCCACGATCGCGATCGCCAGTACGAAACCCAGCCCGATCGGCACACCCAGGCGTTGGGGAATGCTGGCCGCCAGAAACCCGCCGAGCATCGCGAAGGCGCCATGAGCCAGATTCACCACCCGCATCAGACCCATGGTCATCGACAGGCCCACCGTGATCATGAACAGGATCATGGCGTACGTGATACCGTCGACCAGGATGCTGCTAAGAAGCGCAACGGACATGCTGCAGCCTCCGCACTACTTGGTCGCATTCTGGATGCGGCCGTAGTCGGGCTGCATCTCGAACGTGCGGAACTCGCGATTGACGAAGCGTCCGGCCGCATCCTTTTCCACCACTCGCATGTAGACGTTCTGCACAAACTCGCGGGAGGCCGGATCGATCTTCACCGGGCCACGCGGGCTCTCCCAGGAAAATCCCTTGGCGGCGGCCATGGCCTTGGGCCCGTCGCGCTTGCCGTCCGTCGCCTTAACCATGTGATAGATCACATGCAGGCCGTCGAACGCGTTCGCGAGCTGGACGGTCGGAATGGCCTTGGGCGTAACCTCGGCCAGGGCATTGACGGCGGCCTTGTTCAGCGGCGAGTTGTGTGTCGCCGAATAGAACATACCGGTCTCGATTCCCAGCAGCTCGGGGCCGATCGCGCGCAGCTGGTCCTCATCCGTCTCGCCCGTGCCCAGGAAGCGCACGCCCGCAGCTCTCAACCCCGCTTCGTTGTAGGCCTTGACCATCGCGTAGGTGGCCGGCCCACCCGGACCGAAGACATAGAGCGCATCCGGCTTGAGCGCTTTCACGCGCTGCATCAGGGGGCCGAAGTCCGTCGTCTTCAGCGGCGCACGGATTGCTTCAAGCACCTTGCCCCCGCCGGCGACGAAAGCGGTGTTGAAGGCTTTCTCGGCGTCGAGGCCGGGACCGAAGTCGCTGACCAGGGATACGACGTTCTTGACGTTCTTCTCGAGCGCGTACTTGGCCACCGGCACGGCCATCTGCGGCAGCGTGTACGAGGTCCGCAAGAGGTAGTCGGACTTTTCAAGAAGCGACGAGGTCGACGCATTGAAGATCACGACGGGCACCTTCGCCTCCTGCGCAAGCGCGGCGACAGCCAGCGTATCGGGCGTGAAATACAAGCCCGCGATGTACTGCGCGCCTTCCTTGATGATGAGCTCCTGCGCCAGTGCCTTGGCCTGCGCGGGATTGATCTCCGGCAGGTCGCGGTAGATCACCTCGATCGTGTGTCCACCCGCAGTGGTGCCGTTGAGCTTTTGGTAGGCCTTGGTGGCGCCCTCCCAGGTCTGCCCGACCGCTGAGAACGGTCCGGACATGGGGGCGATCACACCCACCTTGATGACATCGGCGCGGCTTTGGAAGGCGAACGTCGCGAGTGAGACCGCCATCGCGGCCATGAGTTTGAGGGTCATGTTCTTCTCCAGGGTGGTGCGGGTCGCTGGCGAGCCATGCGCCCAGGTATTGACGAGAGGTGGGGACGGGAATCGTGGGGCGCGGGCCGGCTTCAGGGCGGCTCGCCGTGCGGCTGTGCTGCTTCAGTCGCTTGCAGGGCGTCGTCGCGGGACATCAACGTCGCGTACTTCTGTTGCATGTCGAACAGATTGGCTTCGTGCGCCCGCAGTGACCGGTCGCCCACGCAGTCTGTGACGACGAGAGGACGAAAGCCGTGGCACATGGCATCGACCACGCTGGCACGGACACACCCGCTGGTTGTGCATCCCGCGATCAGCAAAGTCTGCACCCCGCGCTGGGAAAACCAGGAAGCCAGTGAAGTCCCGAAGAACGCCGACGGGTGGATCTTGCGCAGCACGAGTTCACCGTTGCAGGGCTGCAGTTGCGGAACGATCTGGCTTTGCGGCGCGTCCTCCCGCAGGGCGAGGATGGGCGGCACCTTGAGCGCGAAGATGTTGGCGTCGGCTCCATCGTCCTGGTACACGACGCGCGTGTGGGCGACCGGCCATCGACGCGCGCGTGCCACATCCAGCAGGCCCCGCGTGCATTTGATGGCTGGCGCGATGTTGCCGCCGCCGAACGTGAGCGGGTCGGCGAATCCGTTGACGAAGTCGATGATCAGCACGCCATACGGCGCCTTCGGCGCGACGACATGGCCGAAGCCCTGCTGCTTGTAGATGTCCGGAGCGGTGCTCATTGGAAAGCCTCGTCGATGACCTTTCCGTTGCGAACCACGACGACGTCGTCGAGCTCCACCGTGCAGTTGCGCAACGGGATGTCAAGGTGGCAAGGCGTGGTGCGAGTTCCCCCGGCTTCGTTGTTCGGGCCCAGCGAGAACAGGAAATTGCCTTCGAACGCACGCGCGTCCTGTCCGGAAGTTGCCTCGCGGTCCACCAGGGACAGCGTGTGCCAGAAACAGCGCGGCTGCATCCCCCACCCGATGTGCGCGATGGCGTAGGCCTCGGGGTCCTTGTAGGCCTCCATGAATTCGCGCAGCAAGGCTGCATCGATGTCCCCTTCGATGCTGCGCACGAAGCCTTCGCGCAGATGCATCGTGATCTTGTCGGAGACGTAGTTCTTCTGCGGCAGCAAGATGTCACCGCGGTCGATCACGATGATGCCGTCGCTGCCGCCTTCATTGGCGAAGGTGAAGAGGAAGCCGCTCGGCCAGTGGTCCCAGCGCCCGGGCTCTTCGCAGAAACCGTATTCGGAGATGGTCGGGAAGTCGCCGAGCTTGAAAGTCACGTCCGTGCCGGCCGGCGAGGTCACGTGCATCTTTTTAGCGGCCTTGAGCAGCTTCGAGGCGGCGAGCACGCGTTCGCGGTCGGCCTCGGTGGGCACCGCCCGCACCAGCACCTCGGGCGGCTCGACGGCCAGAAGGATCTTCGTTCCCGACTCGAGGATCTCCATCTGCTCTGGCGAGAACAGCAGCAGCATCAAGTCCAGGACGATGTCGCTGTTCTTCATGGCCGCAAGCGCGACGGGGTTGTTGGTGAGCGGCGTTTCCCCCAGGTAGTTCATGAGGTCGCGGCTCGGGGCCTTCTCCGCGTTGATAGGCTGCAGCTCGATCCTGGTCACGACTGCGCCCGCGGCTTGAGCTGCAATGGTGGCGGTTTGAAGCGTTTGCGGATGGGTGTGGGGACCGCACAGGATCGAGACCTTCTGTCCGCGCTCCACTTTGCTAAGCTTCAGAACCTGGTCCCAGGCCTTGACCATTTGATAGTCGCTGACTGGCATTTTTTGTCCTTTGTTTGAAAGTGTCAGATCTGTAGGAGCGCCAGGTCCTGCGGGCTGCCCAGCTTGAAGAGCCGGCGGGCATTGCCGTAGCAGACCAGCGCACGAGTTCGCTCATCGAGCGGTGCCACTTCAATGAAAGTGCAAGCCTCGGCGGTGGACTCGTAGGGATAGTCCACGGAGAAGAGCACAGCTTGCGCACCGAGCTCGCCAATCGCGCCAAGCAGTGCCGGCGCGGAGCACACGCCAGATGTCGTGATCAGGATGTTGCTGCCGATGTACTCGCTGGGCTTGCGTGCCAACTTGATGCCCGAGGGATAGGCAGCAAAGCGGCTGTCGATGCGCCAGCGTTGATATGGCAGGGCTTCGCCCATGTGGCCAAGCAACAGGGTCAGTCGCGGGAAACGGTCGAACACACCGCCGAACAGCAGGCGCAGAGCGTGCCCTGCCGTCTCCACGCCCCATCCCCAGGCGGCTCCCTGGAGCACCGGCATGCCTTCCAGCAGCGCCGGTGGCTGGCTGAACGCGTTGGGATGCAGGTAGATGGGCACGCCAAGCGCCTGCGCGCGCTCCCAGAACACATCGAATTCGCCGCTCTCGTAGTAGCGCCCCAGGGTATGGCCGTTGATCAACGCACCCTTGAAGCCGTGCTCTACGACCGTGCGCTCCAGCTCTCGCGCAGCCTCGTGCGGGTCCTGCAATGCCACATGGGCAAAGGCGCCGAATCGTTTCGGATGGCGCGCCACGCGCTCGGCGAGAAACTCGTTGTTCTCGCGTGCGCGCCGGACGGCGGAAGCAACATCCATCTCGGCCTGCACGCCGGGCATCGTCTGCGACAGCACGGCGAACTCGATGTTTCCGGCGTCCATCTCGGCCAGGCGCAGGTCGTCGAAGTCGCTCAGCCTGGCGTCGAGCCGAGCCACGAAGTCGGCTGGCAATGCGCGTGTGTACTTGGCAGAGTACGCATCGAAGCCAGGGGCGGAGAAGTGCTCTTCGAGCGCGATCTTGGGAATTCGATTCATCATTGTCTTCATCGGGTTCAGACCGGGTAGGCCAGGGCTGTGTCAAGAATCTCGGTGTCGTGCACCACTTCGCGGCTGGCGATGAGCAGTCGTTCGCCTTCGCGCACAAAACGGTCGTGGTAGATGCCGGCGAGATGCACGGTGGAAGGCCCCTCGACGAGGGTCTGCATCAAGAGGAAGGGTGTCTGCGAGCTGATCGCGTCGCTCGTCTCTTGCAGCACCCGTGTGATGCCCAGGACATGCAGCATGTGGCGGGGCGCAAACATCTGCGAGTGCGCCACGGCGAGCGCGCGATCGGTGATCATGTCCAGGCCCTCGCAATAGACGAGGCCAACGGGCATGTTCAGGAGCGCGTTCTGACGCGAGGTGATCCGATACTTCGCTTCCTTGCTGAAGAACTCGGGCCAGCGCTCCACGTCGTTGGCGTCGAGGACGGCGCAGTACTCGACATGGAAGGAGTCGATCTCCGCGCGCAGTTCGGCGGCGCGACGGGGCAACACCATAGAGCGGGTGTAGGCGAGCTGCTCCTTCATGCTGCCATCTCCGCGACACGGATGCCCATGACCCCTCGGTAGTACTCGTAGAGCGAGCGGATGCACGACTCCGAGATCAGGTTGCGTGCCGTGCCCTGGTGGCCAGCATCGAGCTTGACCACGTTGTTATCCGTGGACGAATTGCGGATGCCCTCCTGCACGAACTTCAGCGCCTCGTTGTCCTCAAGGCCGAGGAATCCCGACGGACCCATCAAGTTGCCCTGGCGGAGGCGGTGCCGGGTCATCTCCGGCGTGTCGTCTTCGTAGCCGAACATCGTCCACTGCATCACCATGCTGTTGGGACCGTTCGGGATGATCTGACGCACGCCCATCGTGTTCATCTGGCGCTGCACGATCAGGTTCGGCCACATGGTCATCATGTTGGCGGACCAGGGCGAGTCGAACTCGCGCACATAGTCCAAGAACCGCTCGTCGCGCAGCCGAAGGTTGTCGCTGAACGAACGCATCTCCGCCTTGTCGTCGGCGGCGACGGTGGCATAGACCTGGTCGGGCTTGGACGATGCCATGTAGCCGTGACGGCCATGTTCCTTGTCTGCGAACACGATCGACTTGATACCCGGCACGAGAAGGCCGAACACCACGAGGAACGAGTGCAGCAACGTCGCGTGATAGGGATCCTTGAGGTTCTCGTGGTACATCTTCCAGTTGCACGGAAGCTCGTTGCGGCAATAACCCAGGATCCGGAGCTTCTTGCCCGAGAAGGGAACGTCGAACTCCTCGACAATCTCCTTGGTCATGTACTCCTCCAGCGGCGGGGTCTTGTCGGAGTAGGTGGCGAACACCACGCCGTTGCGTGTCGCCACGCGCAACTGGCGAGTCCCGTGTTCCGCGTTCTTGAAGTCCGGTGGCATGCCGCCGATCTTGTTGATTCCGCGCTTGAACGGAACGCCCTGCAGATTGCCCTTGAGGTCGTAGGACCACTGGTGATAGGGGCAGACGAACTCCTTGGCGTTCCCGTGGCTGGCGCGGCAGAATTCGGCGCCGCGGTGGGCGCAGCGGTTCTCGAAGACGGAGATCGTGTTGTCTTCCGCTCGAACGATCACCACGGCCGTGGCGCCTACATAACCGCGCTTGTAGTCGCCAGGGTTTGGAATTTCGGCTTCCAGGGCCACGAAGTTCCAGGTGTCCCCACGGAAGATGCGCTCGATCTCCTGGTCATAGATGGCCTGGCTGGTGTACACCCAGTCGGGGATGTTGTTGAGCGCGTCGGCGGGCCAGACGCACTGCTCCAGGGGCGGGTTCTTTCTGGCATTGGTGATGCCGATGACCGCCTGCGATTGATACATGGAAAGCTCCTTGGCTCTGAGAGGTGGTTAAACGATGGCCGCGGCCCCGGCCTGGATCTGCCTGGCCCAAGCGCGCAGGTTGGTGGCGTCCAGCAAGAAGTCGTCAAGCTGCACGGGCAGCCCTTTTTCGAAGAGGGGGCGAATGGCGCGCAGATCGGCGCCCGCATTCAGGGCGACGCCATGGAGCGGAACGCCGCCCCGATGGCCAATCCATAGCGCCTTGCCTGAGGCCGGATCGCCTCGGCGCAGGTAGTCGAGACCCAGTGCCGGCAATCCAAGCATCTGGATGTTGTGTTTCCCCTGGTCGGTCCAGAACCAGGGCACTGCCGGCACGGGAATGGGCACGCCGAGCATGGCGGCTGCGGCAGTGCGTGCCTGATCGTTGGCGTTCTGCCAAGATTCCAGTCGCATGGGCGCGGCCTGTCCGGGTCGTTGCTGGCTGGTGCAATCGCCGCATGCGAAGACTCGCTCGTCGCTGGTGCGGCACAGCGCGTCGACCAAGACGCCACCTCCCGCTGCAATCGCCAGCCCTGCATCGCGGGCCAGCGAGTCGTTGGGCGAGAGACCGATGGCGACGACGACCTCGTCGACTTCCAGATCGCCCGTATCCGTGGCAAGGCGGATTCGACCGCCGGGCAGTGAGTGGATGCCGCCAACGGAGGCTCCGAGCAGCAACCGTGCGCCGGCCTCGCGCAGCCCGGATTCGAGCCACATCGACGCCTCGGGGGGCAGGAAGCGATCGAGCAAAGACGTCGCTCGTTCGAACACGGTCACTGATGCGCCCATGGACATCGCGGCGTGAGCGATTTCGAGGCCTAGGAAACCACCTCCCAGAATAGCGACCTGCGGTTTGCCATGAAGGGCAACGCGCAGCCTGCGTGCATCCTCTAGGGTGCGCATGTAGTGCACATGCGGATGACCAGCCGGAGCCGATGCCAGTGCATTCGGCTCCCCGCCCGTAGCAAGAAGGCACATGTCGTATGCGAGCACCTGGCCCGAGGCAAGGCGGATCTGCCGCTTCGAGACATCCAGGTCAACTGCATCGCTGCCGGCCAGCAAGTCGATGTCGCCGAGTGCCCAGACCTCCTGCGGTAGTACGTCGAGACGCGGCTCTTCCGCCGCCACCAGGACAGCCTTTGACAACGGAGGACGCTCATACGGCTTGTGGCGTTCCCGTCCCACCATCGTGATACCGCCGCGAAAGCCCCCCTCGCGCAGCGCACGGGCCGCGACTGCCGCCGCCTGGCCTGCGCCGACGATGAGAACACTTGGCGACGTCATTGGGCCTGGGGCGACAACACATAGATGTCGTCGCCTTCCCGCTTGACGGGATGGGTGCGCAGATCCACGGTGACCGGCGCACACATCGCCTTGCCCGTGCGAATGTCGAAGCGGCCCTGGTGCAGCGGGCATTCGACGCAACCATCCTCCACATAGCCTTCCGAGAGCAGCGCCGTGGCATGCGTGCACATGCCGTCGGTGGCAAAGAACTCGTCCTCGATACGAAAAAGCGCGACGCCCTGGCCCGCGACGTTGACGGTCTTCGCTTCGTCGTTACTCAGCTCCTGCGCTGAAGCAACCTTGATCCATTCCATCGTTCGATCCTGTTGATCTTGAGCATGAAAAGTAGTCAGTGTACTGACATAAATGGAGATTTGTCCCAAGTTTTTTGTTCGGGTTTCTACGGAATTTCGACGCCCCAGGATGGACTTGCAAAAGCTGCTTTTTCGCATCGATATGGCGCACTCTCATAGGCAAAACGCACCATTTATGGAACATCTCCTCACTGTCTACCGCGCTTCAGAGAAACATCTTTCCACGCAAACCGATGCCGCGTACACTTATGACAGTTAACTGACTTAATAGGAACGCCAGCGGGCTGACCAACACTTTGAATCGAGGTACTACGCGTGCGAGCCGGCCTCTCGATCCAAGCGCTGAACGGCGTGCGAAGTAGCTTTGATGCCGTCTCTTTGTGGGGAACGTGGCTGGGATGCTTGGGCGCGACCGATTTGGCTGGTTCGTATCTCGCGTGTCAGACGCTGCACAACCGGTGCAGCTCGGCACATGGAAATCGGAAGGAGAAGAAAACTGATGGACCACGCAGACATCCCCGCGCGTCTGTTAAAGCGCGAAGGCATCGGTGCCAGAGTGCCGCGCAAGGAAGACGCGCGTCATCTGGTGGGCAAGGGCAACTTCGTCGGCGACTTCGTGCTGCCGGGCCTACAGGAGGTTGCCTTCCTGCGGAGCTCACTGGCCCATGCCGTCGTCACCGGCGTCGAGATTCCCGAGACGTTGGCCGGGAAGGTGTTCCTGCGGGAAATGATGTCCGACGCGGCAGACATCGGCTCGCCGTCTTCGCTGCCCACCTACCAGTACTCTGCCTTGCCGCCACTGGCCTCCGGCAAGGTTCGCCATGTCGGCGAGGCCATCGCGATGGCGGTTGCCCCGACGCGCGCCATGGCAGAAGACCTGCTGGAGGAAGTGGAGGTCTCGTATGACGAACTGCCCGTCTACCACAGCGCTGAGTCCGCCCTCGCCGCCACGAAAGAGTTCATGCATCCCGAATGGAAGGACAACGTGTTTCTCACGCTGCGGGCCAATCGCGACTTCGAGGAGCTTGCCGCGAAGGCCGAGGTGAAGGTCAGCCGCACGGTCGAACTGTCGCGTCAGTGCATCGTGCCGCTGGAGGGCAAGTCGGTGCTCGCTTACTGGGACTTCCAGACCGATCAACTCGTGGTCGTCAGTGCGACCCAGGTTCCGCATCTGCTGCGTGTGGGGATCGCCCAGCACCTCTCGATGAACGAAGAGGCCGTACGCGTCGTGTCACCGGACGTCGGGGGCGCCTTCGGCTACAAGGGTCAGCTCTACCCTGAAGACCTGTGCGTTGCCTGGCTCGCCAAGACGTACCGCACACCGTTTCGCTACCTCGAAGATCGACGCGAGCACCTGATCGTCGGCGCCAACACGCGGCAGCATCACTATCAGCTCACCGCCTATGCGGACCGCACCGGCAAGCTCCTGGCGCTGGACGCAGTCATCACCATCGACGGCGGCGCATATTCCTACTATCCCTTCTTCGTCGGCCTGGAGCCAGGACAGGCGATCGGCAATCTACCCGGCCCCTACACCTTTCGAGGCTATCGATGCGAGACCCTCTGCGTCGCGACCAACAAGCCTGGGTTCATGGCCTATCGCGGGGTCGCGCGCACAGGTGTCTGCTTTGCCATCGAACTCCTCATGGATGCGGTGGCGCGTGAAGTGGGGCGCGAGCCATGGGAAGTGCGGATGGAGAATCTCGTACCGGCGGCTGCCATGCCCTATGTCAACGTCGCCAACAAGCACTTCGACAGCGGCGACTTCCCTGCAAGCCTGCGCCGCGCCGTGGAGATGATCGGACTGGACGCGGTACGCGAGCGCCAGGCGCGCGGTGAGCCGGACGGCCGTCTCATCGGCTTTGGCACGGCCACCTATACCGAGCAGTCTGCCCACGGCACGACGGTGTTCGCCAACTGGGGGCTGCCAGTGGTACCCGGCTTCGACCAGGCGGTCGTCAGAATGACCGCTGACGGCGGACTCGAAGTGCGTGTCGGCGTGCACTCGCATGGCCAGGGCATGGAGACCAGCTTCGCGCAGATCGCCAACGACGTGCTCGGCATCCCGGTGGCCAGAATCCGGGTGGTGCATGGAGACACCGCGCTGACCCCGTTCTCCTCGGGCACCTACGCCTCGCGCGCCACGGTCATGTCAGGAGGGGCCATCTCGGTCGCGTGCAAGGAACTCCTGCCCCGCATCCAGTCGATCGCGGGCTACCTCATGGGCGTGGATGCACCGACCGTCGCATTGATCGAGGGTCGCGCCGTGGCCGGCGACAAGTCAATCCCGCTGTCGGACGTCGGTGGCGCGTGGTACCTCACGCCGCAAGATCTGCCTGCCAACGTTCATCTCGGTGGTCTGGAGGTGTCGCGGGCGTACAAACCCAACGTTGATACCGGCACCTTCACCTATGCGACGCACGCAGTGGTGGTGGCCGTCGACACCGAAACCGGCGAAGTCGAGATCCTCGACTACGTCGTCGTCGAAGACTGTGGAACCATGGTCAATCCGATGATCGTGGAAGGGCAGACCATCGGCGGCATCGCGCAGGGCATCGGCACCGCCATGTACGAGGAGAGCCCGTACGACGACCAAGGCCAGCCGCTTGCTTCCACCTTGGCTGACTACATCCTGCCGGGCGCCACGGAAGTGCCGCGCATCCGGATAGAGCACTTCGAGACACCTTCACCACACACCGAATTCGGTGCCAAGGGCGTGGGCGAAGGCGGCGCGATCGCACCGCCGGCCGTGATCTTCAATGCCGTGAACGATGCCCTGCGGGGCACAGGTGCCGCCGAGGTGCTGATGACGCCGTTGACACCACGCCGCCTGCTCACGGCAATCGAAGGTGCGAAGCGCGAACAGGAGCACGCACGATGAAAGCGCCGAAATTCGCGTACGCGCGCGTCCTCGAGGTGGATGAGGCAATCACAACGCTGGCCGCCGGCGCCGGCGCCGCAAAGGCAATGAGCGGAAGCCAGTCGCTCGGACCGATGCTCAACCTGAGGCTGGCGCGGCCCGCACAGGTGGTCGACGTCGCACACATTCCCGGCTTGCGCGCGGTAAGCCGCAGAGCCGACTGGGTCGAGATCGGTGCTGCCGTCACCCATGCCGAGATCGAGGACGGCGTCCACGCGCCGCTGGCTGATCATCCCATGCGCCAAGTCGCGCGCGGAATCGCCTATCGCGCGATTCGCACTCGAGGTACGGTCGGCGGCAGTCTGGCGCATGCCGATCCTGCGGCCGACTGGGTCGTAACCCTCGCGGCACTCGGCGCTCGCGTAGCAATCAGATCGCCGAGAGGCGAGCGCACAGCCGAGGCCGACGCGTTCATGCTCGGCGCCTACACGACCGTGCTCGAGCCCGATGAACTCATCGTCAGCATCTCGGTGCCTTCGCAAACCCCCACCACGCATTGGGGATACCACAAGGTCTGCCGCAAGCCGGGCGAGTTTGCAGAAGCCAGTGCGGCGGTCTATTTCGATGTCTCGCGAAAGCGTGCCCGGATCGTGCTGGGAGCCGTCGATGGCCCTCCCCTGCTGCTGCACGCGTTGGCCGCGGAGATCGCGCTCAAGGGCGCAGTCGTGGCGGGACGCGAGGCATTGCGCGCGGCCGTGCATGCGGCACTCCCCGAACGCGACGCCATCGACCGGAAGCTCTTCACGGCCTGCCTGGAGCGCGCACTCGATCAGTCCGGCATCTTTGCCGACCCCAAACAAGCGGAGTAAGAGACTTGGACCCCATTTCCATTCAAGTGAACGGCCGCAGCTTCAGCCGGCAGGCCGAACCGAGAATGCACCTTGGCGACTTCCTGCGTGACGAACTACACCTGACAGGAACGCACCTCGGCTGCGAACACGGCGTCTGCGGCGCCTGCACGGTGCTCGTTGACGGCCAGCCCACGCGCTCGTGCATCACCTTCGCCGTGGCCTGCGAAGGCCGTGAAGTCACCACCATCGAAGGCTATGAAGATGACGCGGTCATGCGACGGCTGCGGCAGGCGTTCACGCGCCACCACGCACTGCAGTGCGGCTTCTGCACGCCGGGAATGCTCACCACGGCGCGCGACATCGTGCTTCGCCTGCCCGAGGCCGATGAGGCGTGCGTGCGTCTTGAGCTCTCCGGGAACCTGTGCCGTTGCACGGGCTACCAAGGCATTGTGGACGCCATTCTGGACGTCCTGCAGCAGCAGCGGGTCAGTCCCGACGCACAGTTCGAGCAACTGCGGCAACGATTGACCGCCCCGCGATCGGTCGCGATGAAGCGTGTCGCCGCGGTGGCGCCAGTCGGATCGGCCTCCCCGTCCACTTCGAACTCCGCTCCATCGAGCAGCAAGTCGGCCGCGTCCGCATCGAGCATTGTTGCGGATATGGCGGAAGTCGATCCGGTGGCGATGGCCAAGGCCAAGGCGAAGGGCAACGCGATCGACGTCCATTTCGACGTGCCGTATCCGGTCGATCGGGTGTGGGAATTCATGGGCGATTTGCCCGCCGTGGCTTCATGCCTGCCGGGCGCAACCATCGACTCGCACGAGGGCGAAAGAGTCAAGGGCACAATCGCCATCAAGTTCGGCCCGATGTCCGCGGCTTTCGCGGGTGCTGCTCGGCTGGAGCGTGACGACGCAGCCAAGCGTGCCGTCCTCCGGGGCGCGGGCCAGGACAGCTTGAGCAAATCGCGTACCCAGGGCGACATCAGCTATCGGCTCGAGGCGCTGTCGGCCGACAACACCCGAGTGCACGTGGACATGATCTACGCGCTGCAGGGGCCGCTCGCGCAATTTTCCCGCTCTGGCCTCGTGAAGGATTTCGTGCGCCGCATGGTGGCGGACTTCGGAAAGCAGATCACCCGCAGACTGGGCGGCCAGGCGGTGTCGACCAACGAGCCGCAGCCCACCGTGTCCATGGCGGCAATGATGTGGAGCGTGCTCTGGAACCGCATCCGCGACTGGTTGGGAAAACCACAGCGGCCTTGATACGCGCCACGCCAGATGTCACCAGCCCGGCGCAGTGGACAGGCTTTTTTCATCGATGCAATCTTCAACACCAGCCGGGAGCGAGAGCGACTGTGTATGGAACAGCTCGGAGTCGCAATGAGTTCCTTTCTTCATGGCTATCACGTACGTGCGAACGGGGTGCGGCTGCACCTGCTGCGCTATGGTGGGCAGGGCCCGCGCATGCTCCTGCTGCCGGGCATCACGAGCCCCGCGATCACCTGGGGCTTCGTCGCCGAGCGACTTGCTCGCCACTTCGACGTCCATGTCCTGGATTTTCGGGGTCGCGGCTTGTCCTCGAGCGCGCCCGGCATGGACGCGAGTCTCGATGTCATGGCGACCGACGTGCTCGAGTTGCTGGGGGTTCAAGCATGGTCTTCCGTGACGCTGCTGGGCCATTCGATGGGCGCGCGCGTGGCGATTCGCGCGGCTGCGCGCGACGCCCGGCGTATCGACAGGCTGCTGCTGGTGGACCCCCCAGTCTCCGGTCCCGGCCGCCGCCCGTATCCCGTGCCACTGCCTTGGTATGTGGAATCGATTCGGATGGCCATCAAGGGCGTCACGGCCGAAGAACTTCGGCCCTATGCGCCGACCTGGACGGACGAACAGCTGCAACTGCGAGCCGAGTGGCTGCACACCTGCAGCGAGGAAGCCATCATGCAGGCGCATGCCGGTTTTCATAGCGACGACATCCACACCGACCTTGCCAAGTTGCAAACGCCCGGACTTCTCATGACGGCAGGTCGAGGTGGCGTGGTACTTGCGGAAGACTTGGCCGAGCTTGAAGCACTCGCGCCTGGCTTGTCCCATTGCACGGTGCCTGGCGCCGGCCACATGATCCCCTGGGACGACGAGGCAGACTTTCATCGCCAGCTGGGCGAGTTTCTGAAGGTCGACCTGCTGTAGCGGGCCCGGAGGCAGATTGGCGTTCTATTCGCATAGGGAGGAGCCGATACACTCGTCGGCTGACACTATTGGCGATCTCGAGATGATGACGAAGCGTTCTCCGGCCCGAAAGAAGAACACAGGCAGCGTGACGGAGGTGCAAGCGGCCAAGCCCCCTGGCCCCGAGCCTTTCAATCCGCTGCGCGAAGTGATGTGGCGGCGTCCAGGTTTCCTGATTCGTCGCTTGACCCAGATCGGCCAGGCACTCTTCTTCGACCTGTGCAAGTCAGAGAGCATCACGCCGCTGCAGGTCGGCATGTTGACGGCGCTGTCGATGAATCCCTGGCTTGATCAGAAGGCCATCGGCAGGGAACTTTCCCTGGACCGGACGACGACGGCGGAAGTGCTCAAACGCCTGGGCGACAAGGGACTCGTCGAAACGCGCGTCAATCCCGACGACCGGCGTTCCAGGCTTTCAGTGATCACCAAGGACGGCCTGAAGCTGATCAACGACCTACAGGAAAGTATCCACCGATCCCAGGAGTTGTTGATCCAGCCGCTGTCCCCGGAGGATCGCGCTGTCTTCATGAAACTGCTGGTCCAACTCGTGGATGCACACGAAAAGATGGACAAGCAAGGCTAGTCCTTCAGGTTCATACCGAGCGGCCCACTGCCGCCTGGCCGGTCCCTTCTGTTGGGCCTGGCCGTACTTCCCGACTACTTTGGAATTGCTGCAAAAGCAAGATCGAGATGAGCTACACCGCCCCCCTCAAGGACATGCTGTTCGACATCGAGCACCTGGCCAACATCGGCGAGATCGCCAGGCTGCCCGGCTTCGAGGATGCCGGCCTCGAGACCGCGCAGGCCGTGCTCGAGGAATGCGCGCGCTTCAACCAGGACGTGATCGCGCCGCTCAACGTCGCGGGCGACCGCAATCCCTCGTCGTTCAAGGACGGCGAGGTTACGACCACGGCCGGCTTCAAGGAAGCCTTCGCGCAGTACGTGTCGGGCGGCTGGCAGGGCCTGCAGCATCCGGCCGATTTCGGCGGCCAGGGCCTGCCCAAGACCATCGGCGCGGCCTGCGGCGAGATGCTGAATTCGGCCAACATGAGCTTCGCGCTGTGCCCGCTGCTGAGCGATGGCGCCATCGAGGCGCTGCTGACCGCGGGCTCCGACGAGCTCAATGCCACCTACCTCGAGAAGCTCGTGAGCGGCCAGTGGACCGGCACGATGAACCTCACCGAGCCGCAGGCCGGCAGCGACCTCGCGCTGGTGCGCAGCCGCGCCGAGCCGCAGCCCGACGGTACCTACAAGGTCTTCGGCACCAAGATCTTCATCACCTACGGCGAGCACGACATGGCCGAGAACATCGTGCATCTCGTGCTGGCGCGCGTGAGCGGCGCGCCCGAGGGCGTGAAGGGCATCAGCCTGTTCGTGGTGCCGAAGTTCCTGCTGAACGCCGACGGCTCGCCGGGCGCGCGCAACGACGTGCACTGCGTGAGCATCGAGCACAAGATGGGCATCAAGGCCTCGCCGACGGCCGTGCTGCAGTACGGCGACGGCACGGCGGCGAGCATCGCGGACAGCGCCGGGCCCGGCGCTGTGGGCTATCTCGTGGGCCAGGAAAACCGCGGCCTCGAGTACATGTTCATCATGATGAACTCGGCCCGCTACGCGGTGGGCATGCAGGGCATCGCGATCGCCGAGCGCGCCTACCAGCATGCCGTGGCCTACGCCAGGGAGCGCGTGCAGAGCCGCCCGGTCGACGGCTCGATCAACGCGAGCGCGGCGATCATCCATCACCCCGACGTGAAGCGCATGCTGATGACCATGCGCGCCTACACCGAAGGCTGCCGCGCGATGGCCAGCGTGGCCGCCGCGGCCTACGACGCCGCGCACCACCATCCCGATGCCGACGCGCGCAAGCAGAACCAGGCCTTCTACGAATTCATGGTGCCGCTGGTCAAGGGCTACAGCACCGAGATGAGCCTCGAGGTGACCTCGCTGGGCGTGCAGGTGCACGGCGGCATGGGCTTCATCGAGGAGACCGGCGCGGCGCAGTACTACCGTGACGCGAAGATCCTCACGATCTACGAAGGCACGACCGCGATCCAGGCCAACGACCTCGTGGGCCGCAAGACCGCGCGCGACGGCGG